>Ga0209379_10000480_pt1 | contig 33388 bp, 31 predicted proteins | sample tdDd001_FD_187124 | JGI IMG/M metagenome (GOLD analysis project Ga0209379, IMG submission 187124) | Marine sediment microbial communities from the Atlantic coast under amendment with organic carbon and nitrate - tdDd00.1 (SPAdes)... | ecosystem: Environmental > Aquatic > Marine > Coastal >... | reverse complement strand
TCGATGAACTTTGAGAAGTTCTGGAAAAAAACATTGAAGCATTCTCTTTTCTATGGCATCTGTTTAATTCTTTCAAGTGCTTTATTGTCATATGTAAGAGGTGCCGATTTTGTATTAAACCTTTGGGATAATCCTGGAAGTAGCTCTGTTTTATTTATAGCATTACTGTTATTTTCAACGGTGATGTATTTCGTTTTCTCACGTTTGAGAGAGCAGGTTTGTGCAATGATTTGTCCATATGGTCGTTTGCAAGGTGTATTGTTAGACTCTAATACCATTGTAGTTGCCTACGACTATAATAGAGGTGAGGAGAGAGCTCCGCTTGAGGCAGGAGAAGATAGAGAAGAGGATAATAAGGGAGATTGTATTGATTGTTATGATTGTGTTGATGTATGTCCAACAGGAATAGATGTTAGAGATGGGACACAATTGGAATGTATCAATTGTACCGCTTGTATAGATGCTTGTAATTCGGTAATGGCATGGCAGGGGAAACCCAAAGGGTTAATCCGTTTCGATTCTGAAAAGAATATTGCAGAAGGAATTAAAAAGAAATGGCCCGTACGTAAGATTGCTTATACGACTGTTTTGGTAATATTACTTGGAGTCGTTGCCGGTTTATTTGCTTCACGGACAGATTTAGAAGCGATAATACTTCGAACCCCAGGTTTGATGTATCAGGAGCCATCCGAAGGTGTTATCAGTAATATGTATAGTTTCAAAATTGTGAATAAAACGACAGAGGATTTACCTGTTGACTTTAAAATTCTTGATAGAGAAGGCGAAATACAGATTATTGGAAAGACCTTTAATGCTGCAGCAAGTTCGATTCATGAAGGTACTTTTTTTGCTAAATTTCCGAAAGAAAGTGTTTTAACTGATAAAATTCAGATACAAATAGGTGTTTATGCAAATGATAGATTAATTGAAAAAGTGGATTTAACTTTTGTTGGACCATACTAGAGACTAGTAATTATGAAAAAATTAAGTTGGGGTACTAAACTAGGAATGTTTGCTTCCGTATATGTTATTGGTGTTTTAATATTTGTTGTTTTTAGTACAACTCAGGATATTAACCTAATTTCGAAGGACTATTATCCTCAGGGGATAGAATTTCAATCGAAAATTGATAAAATTAAGAATGTTCATGACCTAAAAGAGAAAGTGGTTCTTTCTCAAAAAGCTGGGACTATTAATATTCAGTTTCCCAAGGGAATGTACGAAGGCGTTACAGGAAGTATTATTTTCTATCGCCCTTCAAATTCCGATAATGACCTACGTTCAGACATTAAGTTAGATGCAACCGGTTTACAGGTTTTTAAGGCTGATAAATTTATAAATGGTCGATATGCCATTAAAATTGACTGGACACATCAAGATAAAACTTATTACCAGGAAGAGGCTATTTACCTTTCTAAATAGTTTAACAATTACATGAATTTTAAAAATATAGAATGATTTATTTATCGGCATTAACTCTTGGGCTTTTGGGCAGTTTCCACTGTGTGGGAATGTGTGGACCAATTGCTCTAGCAATTCCATTAAAGACCGATTCTTGGCTTTCGCGCCTTCTAGGGGGTGTCATTTATAATTTAGGCCGTGCAGTAACGTATGCCATTATGGGGGCTGTTTTTGGTCTTTTAGGACAAGGCCTTGTGATGAGTGGTTTCCAGCAGTGGGTTTCTATTATTATGGGAACAATCATGATTATTTCCGTACTAGTTCCTTCTCTATACAGAAATCGTTTCGATACTGAAAAATCGGTTTTTGGATTTGTTGGAAAAGTAAAAATGTCACTACGAAAGTTATTTACCCAAAGCAGTCATTCATCACTTTTCCTTATCGGTCTTTTGAATGGCTTATTGCCGTGTGGTCTGGTTTATTTTGCGATTGCTGGTGCTATTGCAACCGGATCTTCATACAGTGGTTCATTGTTCATGTTCATTTTTGGTTTAGGAACTATACCTATGCTGTTAGCTGTTTCACTTATAGGAAATATGATCACTTTAGAGCTTAGAAAAAAGTTAACACGCGTTATTCCATATGCGATTGTGTTTATTGGTGTTTTATTTATTCTTCGTGGTTTAAGCCTTGGAATTCCATATTTAAGTCCACCAGAAAAAGCAATGACTGTACCCGTCGAAAAGACTGAAGAAGCAAAGCCTGCTTGTTGTCATTAGATAATTTAAAAGCTTAGTAAAGAATGAGTCAAAGTGGAGTAATCCAATTTGACTCATTTTTTTTGTTTGATTTTTAAAGGATTACCGTTAACTTAAAGAAATCATTTAACCCAATATCTCGTGCTTATGAATATTCTAGATCCCATCTTAAATTTTTTCAGTTCAGAAACAGAAGATTTTTACTATGTCAAATTTGAACGTAATGAGAAGTGTTATTGTAACAGTGGTAAAAAATACAAAAACTGTCATTATCCCCAACACGCAAAGTCAAGTAAACGCGCCGTTCGTAAGATCAGTGAAGTAACCGGTGAAGAAACATTTAAAGTTTTATCTGTTAAGCGTATTAGAAAAGACCATGAATTATTTAAATCTGCAGTTGTTCAAAAATAGTTAATCATCAAACGTCTTAGTGTATAGAAAGATAGATTTGAATTAATAAATTCTCATTTATCTTTTTTCTTTTATATTTTTTATCACTTCTGTATCAACTTGACCGTATTGGTTTCCCCATGAGTTAAGAATGTAATTGAAAACCAAACGTAGATCTTCGTCTTTTAGTCCCGAAGCTGGCATATAACCTTTGTATTTTTTTCCATTTACTTTTATTGCTTTACCACCACCATACTTAATGATTCTGATCGACTCTTGCATTTTGTCTTCTAAAAAGTCAGAATTAGCCAACGGTGGGTATACACGAACGACTCCTTCTCCATTTTTTTTATGGCAATTCATACATTTTGACCTATATATTTGCCCGCCCTTAATCATTTCAATTTCAGAAATTGTCTTATTACTAACGATCTGTTTTTTGTTAGAATTCGTGCAAGAACATATTATTAGTAAAACTGAAATTATGAGTGTGATTGTAATTTTTTGCATCATGAATATGTTTATAATTTAAAAATACTTTCATTTCTCATGATATCAAAAGATTCACATTAGGTATATCTGATATGGTTTATACATATTATTAGACAATATGCTCATTGAACAATGTTTGGTTGACTATTTTTATGAGAATCTGATTTCAAATAATCTTCTGTATCGCTTATTCTATAGGGGGTTTGAATTTATTTTATGTCTTGTTGTATAAGTAGTTGTGATTTATTTTTCAGCTGCAAGTATAATTTATTATATTTAAAGGTGTTCAGTTTAAACTCAATCATCTCATAGTTTTAAAACAAGGAGGAGTTCAAATGAAATTATCACTTTTTTTACTTTTAGCATGCATATTGCCTGCGCCAATTTTGTTTAGTCAGGATGTTGAGAGGAATGTGGAAGTTGGAATTATAGAACACCTTGATGAATTTGTACCATCGGATATTCAAGTCATGAATGAGGATGGCGATATTGTCAATTTGAAACAACAAATTGATAAACCTACCGCATTGATATTTGTTTATTACAGATGTCCAGGAATTTGCAGTCCTTTAATGGATGGACTTGCAGATGTGATCCAAAAATCTGACATGGAGCTTGCAAAGGACTACCAAGTGCTCACCATTGGATTTGACCCCAGAGAAACGATTGATTTAGCAATCAAAAAGAAAAAAAACTACCAAGGGCTAATAACAAATAAAAATACGAAAGAAGGTTGGCGATTTTTTACGTCCGACAGTGCGAATATAGCGAGAGTGACTGATGCATTAGGTTTTAAATATATTAAAGCTGGGGTTGATTTCACCCATGCAGCCACCGTTATAGTCTTGAGTCCTGATGGTAAAATTACCCGTTATTTAAATGGAACTTATTTTTTACCATTCGAGTTTAAGTTGGCTTTGCTAGAAGCTTCAAAAGGTCTTTCAGGACCAACTATTAATAAGATCCTTCAGTTTTGTTATTCATACGATCCTGTAGGACAAGCTTATGTTTTAAATGTGACTCGAGTAAGTGGAACCTTAATATTAGGACTCGGTTTAATTATATTTTTATTGCTAATCATACGTAAACCACGACGAAGACACTACCCTAAGAATTAAACTATGATAGAAACACACGAGCGGGAAGCTACCCCGAGCTTCCTAGAATATCAAGGTAGATTTAAAGGCTTAATGGGCTGGATTTTTTCTACTGATCACAAGAGAATCGGACTGCTCTATTTATATAGTATGCTTGTCTTTTTTTCGGTTGCAGCCTTACTCGGATTAATGATGAAATTGGAGCTTATGGCTCCTGGTAAAACCATTATGGGTGCGCAAACCTATAATAGCTTTTTTACCTTGCATGGAATTACAATGATTTTTTTGATTGTTGTTCCGGGTTTACCTGCGGTCTTTGGTAATTTCTTTCTTCCCATCATGATTGGTGCTAAAGACGTTGCTTTTCCAAAACTTAACCTTATTTCATGGTGGATATATATACTTGGCGCTCTTATTGCTCTTTCGGCCCAATTTATGGATGGTGGAGCTCCAGACACTGGTTGGACTTTTTATGCGCCTTATAGCTTTAAAACAGGAACGAATATGTTACCAGCAGTAACGGGAGCCTTTGTTCTTGGCTTTTCGTCAATCGTAACAGGTATAAATTTCATTGTTACAATGCATCGTATGCGAGCCCCAGGCATGAAGTGGATGAAGATGCCTTTGTTCCCATGGGCTTTATATGGAACATCGTGGATTCAGGTTTTGGCAACACCTATTGTTGGTGTTACATTGTTGATGGTTGTTCTCGAGAGAACAATGCAAATTGGGTTTTTCGATCCAGCATTAGGTGGTGATCCCATTTTATATCAGCATTTGTTCTGGATCTATTCCCACCCTGCTGTGTATATTATGATCCTTCCTGCAATGGGAGTGATTTCTGAGATTATCCCAACCTTTGCACGAAAGACCATATTTGGTTACACAGCTATAGTTGTTTCCACTTTAGCCATTGCATTTGTGGGCTATTTTGTGTGGGGACATCATATGTTTACTTCTGGAATGAGTGGTGTCGCACTTTACACATTTTCTATTCTGACTTTTCTTGTTGCCATTCCAAGTGCCATTAAAATTTTTAATTGGGTAGCTACTCTTCACAAAGCTTCTATCGATATGCAAACACCATTTTTATGGGCTTTGTGCTTTTTGTTTGTGTTTATGATTGGAGGTCTTTCAGGGATGGTTTTAGGAGCTCTTTCAGCTAATGTTCATCTGCACGACACGGCATTTGTTGTTGCACACTTTCATTACATTGTATTTGGCGGTACAGGTTTTGCTTTTTTTGGAGCTGTACACTATTGGTATCCAAAAATGTTTGGGCGTATGTTTGATAAATCGTGGGCGAACATTGGTTTGGCAATCTTTTTCACAGGCTTTAATGCCCTTTATTTACCCATGTTTTATCTGGGGATGACAGGTATGCCACGTCGTTATTACGACTATGTTGAAAAATTTCATGGCCCAAATATTATTTCATCTTTAGGCGCTATACTCATGATTGCTGGCTTAATCATTATTATTACAAATTTGGTAAGGTCGGCCAAACACGGTACTAAGGCAGAAAAAGATCCTTGGAAAGGTAAGACTCTTGAATGGACTGTGGATAGTCCTCCAAGCCTCGAAAATTTTGAAGAAATTCCTGTAGTAACTCATCATCCTTATAAATATGACTAATCACGCCCACATTGACGAACACAGAGACGATGAAGGTTCTAAAACGGGTATGTGGATTTTTATTTTCACAGAACTCTTGCTTTTTGGTGGTCTTTTTATTGTCTATTCAGTATATCGATACTTGAACCCGATGGCCTTTCATTTGGCTGCTGAGGAACTTGATCCATTTATTGGAACAGTTAATACAGTTATTCTTCTGGTAAGTAGTATGACTATTGCTATGGCCATTACATCCATTCAATTGAAAAAAAAGAAATTGACTCTTATCTTAATGGGAGTAACGGTTCTACTGGCAATTATTTTCATGGTGAATAAATACTTTGAATGGACGGGGAAAATTTCTCATGGAATTTTTCCAGGAAGTGAGGTCTTGCATCAGAGTAGTCAAGGCGAAATTCTTTTTTTCGGATTGTATTATGCCATGACGGGATTGCATGCCTTGCACATTATTGTTGGGATGGGCTTTATTGGCTATGTCATGTGGTTGGTTAAAACAGATGATGTCAAGCATGATGATTATGTCATTCTGGAAAATAGTGCCTTGTATTGGCATCTTGTCGATTTAATTTGGATCTTCTTATTCCCATTATTTTACCTTATTACTTAAATCTGAAATTATGGATAATGGTCAACATACACACATTGTAAAATACAAAACATTTATATGGGTTTTACTCGTATTATTAGTGTTTACTTTTAGCTCTATTGCAATTACAGAACTTGAATTGGGAGTTTATACAGTAACTGGTGCCTTGCTTTTTGCTTCTCTAAAATCTGTTATTGTATTGATGTATTTTATGCATCTTAAGTTCGATAAGAAATTTTACGCCATTATGATGGCTGGAATTATTCTCTTACTAACCTCTGTTATTATCGTTACATTTTTAGACTACTTATACCGATAGCTTATGTTTTCAAAAGAAATGGCTGACGCATCCAATTTTGTTCAAGGAGTAGATACTTCCTTTATGGTCATATTTGGAATAATCTCATTTTTTCTAGTTGGAATTACTGCGACTATGATTTATTTCGTTTTCCGATATAGAAAATCTAAGCATCCAAAGGCTGAACAGATTCATGGTAATAATACGCTGGAGATTATTTGGACACTTATACCCACGGTTCTTGTAATGGTCATGTTTTATTATGGTTGGATGGGATACAAACCCATGAAAGAAGTGCCTGATGATGCTTTTACCATTAAAAGTGTGGGTCGGATGTGGAATTGGCAATTTCAATATGAAAATGGCAAGATTACTGATACGCTTTATGTACCTAAAGATCGAGCGGTAAAACTGGACTTAGTTGCCTTAGATGTTTTGCACAGTCTTTATATACCGGCATTTCGTTTGAAACAAGATATGGTTCCCGGTAAAGAAGAGTTTATGTGGTTTATTGCTGGAAGGGAAGGCGATTTCGATTTGTTCTGTACAGAATATTGTGGCCTTTCTCATTCATCAATGACGACATCTGTTGTTGTTATGCCTGAAGATAAGTTTGACAAATGGTATATAGATACAACAGCTGTTGCTCCTCTTATTTCAGATAAACCTGGAGCTTTAGGGTTACAAATCGTGAAGAAAAATGGTTGTTTAGCTTGCCATTCATTGGATGGATCGAAAATTGTTGGGCCAACCTGGAAGGGACTTTTTGGAACCAAAGAGCTCGTGACCACCAAAGGTGTAAAAAGAGAGGTTGTTGTTGATAGTACTTACATAATAAATTCAATTTACAATCCGAACGATGATATTGTAAAAGGATATAAGAAAGGTTTAATGCTGTCTTATAAAAATGAATTGAAAGTAGAGGATATTAATGAGATCATTGAATTCATGAAGACTTTAAAATAAGCATTCTCACTCTCACCTTTTGTTTGAATCTATCTGTCTTCTTCAAGGGAGTATAAGTAAACTCATAAAACCTAGGTTTCATGAGTTTATTTTGTTTCCCAAACAGCTTAATTTTCTTTTTGAAGTTTGTTTTTTATATAACTTGTAATGCGCCACCTATCTTCGGGACTAATCTGAGAAGCATGGGCTCCCATAATACCCCAACCGACTGAAATTACATGGAAAATTTCTCCATCAGGAGCGTTTTTTATTTTATCAGATAATAAATCTGCTGCTTTGTATGGATAACGCCCACTGGTTACTAAATAGCCTTGACCATTCCCAACTTCTCCATGGCAGTATATACAGAATATTTCATATTTTTCTTTCCCTTTTATCAGATTAGCTTCATTTATTTGTATTGGGTTCTGTAAGTTTTGTCCAGCAAATAATCTGTTTTCGTCTGATTTTTCTAAACTATAAGGTATAATGCCTCTGGGGATAGTTCCTTTTACAGGCAGACGCGCTGTTAAGCTATCAGCAAAATTTGGATTTGCCGTATAGCTTTCGTAGGCTCTAGATTCTGCCATATCTGGAAAATAGGAATGACCAGGATGATTTCTATCTCTGTCACAAGCTGAAAATATTAAGATAGCGATTATGAAAAAGCTTAATGATTTTCTAACCTGAAATATTTTAACCGCTAAGTGCGCTAAGTTTTTCCGCCAAGTACGCAATATTGATTTTGTCATATCTATAAGTTATTAACAACTCGTTTTATACCATTTTTTATAAGGGCAACATTAAAATTGATTAAAAGGCCAAGTTTAAAAGCTTTGTGTCTTTGTGTTCATTTGCTTTAAGTTTCGTAATGGAAACTTTCTTTTAAGAAAGGATCATTTTTACATAGCAAAGGTTTTTTAGTAAGGGCGTTGAAGACTACAAAAAGAAAGCCTCCAAGATATAAACAGGCTGAACCAACTTCAATAAATCCAACTGTAGCAGATTCGCCAATAATGCCAGGACTGAGCATGAAATATATATTTAGCCATTGGCCCACAAGAACTACAAAAGCGACCATTGCTAACCATTTGATATTTCTTTTGGAGTTTCTTGTCATTAATCCCAAAAATGGAAATAGAAAATTCAGAAAAAGAAGTGCGTAAAAAATAATTGGGAAACCATTAATTCGTTGAGCGTAGTAAATAGTCTCTTCTGGCATATGGGAGTACCAGATTAACATGTATTGGAAATACCAAAGGTACATCCAGAATATACTGAATCCGAAAAGGTATTTTCCTAAATCGTGTACATGTTCTTTGTTTACAAATTCGATATAGCCTTGTGATTTTAGAAAGGCTATAATTAGGATAAAGGCTGCTATTCCTGATACAAACAGCCCAATAAATACGTACCATCCAAATAGCGTACTAAACCAATGTGGATCTACTGACATAATCCAATCCCAACTCATCGTTGAACTACTAACTGCAAAGAACGCCATAAATAGTGCAGCTAAAATCTTACTTTGTTTATGATATTTGGGATTGTCTGATAAGTCTTGGTTAACAGAGTTCCTTCTCAATAGATAACTTAGGCCAATCCATCCTGCAAAATAAATGGCCATCCTGATAAAGAAAAAAGCTTGATTGAGGTAGGCAGATTTGCCCTCAATTATAGGATCGTGTAGATCGTGATGAGTCCAGTGATATAAATCATGCATTCCAAAAATAAGTAGGAACATCAGTACAGCTGCATAGGGTAGAAATTTACTGAGGGCTTCAGGAATTCGAGTCAAGCTCGTATGCCAACCAGAATGTGCTATTTTATGAAGTGCAATAAAAAGTGCCCCAAAGAGAGATAGGAATAGGAAGAATAAGTTGTTGAGTAGGATATTCATCCATACTTGCTTACTCTCAGGGTGCTCAAATAGAAAACTGAGCGCAATCAAGAGAATCCCTATCACTGATATGGATAGAAATACAAGTTTGGTTTTTCGGGATAAGATATAATTATTGTCCATCAGCTTGTGATTTTGGTATTTACTAATTATTCTCTTTGAGTTGTATATCATGCGCCGATTCTTGTTCAAGAATCGCTTTCACTTCGTCGAATTGACTCTCTTCTTTTTCAGCATCGATAATGATGAGGAAACGATCATCGGTTATTCTCTCGTCATGAATCTTATTTTTTGCTCCTAGGCCCAATTTTGATCGGAATAAGAAGGCGAAAACCATGGCAATAGCTGCAAATAGAACGGTTACCTCAAATGTTATCGGTATAAAGGCTGGAACAGAGAAATGTGGTTTCCCACCAATAAACAATGGATAATCTATAACGAAGGCCCAGGTTTGAAAGCCAAAAGCAAGCAAGGTTCCAATACCCCCTGCTATAAATCCAACTGTTGGTAGATTTGATTCTTTTAAACCGAGCACTTTATCCAGACCATGAACAGGGAAAGGGGTTAGTACATCCAAAATTGAAATGTTTTTTTCCATCAATGTTTTACTTGCCCGCAGAAGGTTCTCTTCATCTGTGAAATAGGCTGATATATATCGTTTCATAGGGATTCGTTTTTAGTTTCTTTTTCACCTGAACTTTTTAATACAGTCTTAACTTCTGCGATCGCTATAACTGGAAAGAATCGGATAAAGAGTAGGAAACAAGAGAAAAATAATCCGAGAGTTCCAATAAAGATGCCTACTTCCACTAGTGTTGGTGCGTACATAGACCAACTTGAAGGCAAGTAGTCGCGATGCAATGATGTAACGATAATGACAAAGCGTTCGAACCACATTCCAATATTGATAAAAATTGAGAGTATGAAAGTAAAGAGGAGGTTTCGTCTCAATTTTCGGAACCAAAGTAACTGAGGTGATATAACATTACAAGTCATCATGATGGCATACGCCCACCAATAAGGCCCTGTCGCTCGATTAAGAAAAGCATATTGTTCGTACTCAACTCCTGAATACCAGGCAATAAATAATTCCGTGAGGTAAGCAATACCGACAATCGATCCTGTAGCGATGATAATTTTATTCATCGATTCGATATGAGCTAAGGTGATATAATTTTCTAGATTGAGTGCCTTTCGAGTGACAATTAGTAGTGTCAATACCATTGCAAATCCAGAAAATATCGCACCTGCTACAAAATAGGGTGGGAAGATTGTAGTGTGCCAACCTGGAATTATCGCGGTAGCAAAGTCAGAACTTACTATACTGTGAACCGATAGTACAAGAGGAGCAGCTAAACCAGCTAATATTAAACTCAATTTTTCATGGCGCTGCCAATGTTTCACAGAACCAGTCCATCCGAAACTAAGCAGACCGTAAATAGCTTTTTTTGCTTTAGAAGTTACTCTGTCGCGCATGGTTCCAATATCTGGGATCAAACCCATATACCAAAAAAGAAGCGAAACTAGAAGATAGGTCGAAATAGCAAAAACATCCCAAAGGAGCGGGGAGTTAAAGTTCACCCATAGGTCTCGTGTATTTGGATAGGGAAATACAAAAAAGGCCAGAAGCGGTCGTCCCATATGTATCAGAGGAAATAAACCCGCACACATAACCGCGAAAATGGTCATCGCTTCGGCTGAACGATTGATACTTGTTCTCCATTTTTGTCTGAAGAGTAAAAGAATAGCAGAAATAAAGGTTCCGGCATGACCAATACCTACCCACCATACGAAATTGGTGATTCCCCAACCCCAACCAATGGTTCGGTTGAGTCCCCAAGTTCCTATACCTTCCCATACAGTCCACCCCATCATGGCTAGACCAAAAAACATGGCTGATAAACTTATGGTCAGACCCATATACCACGCTTTCCCAGGCTTGCCTTCAATAGGAGCGGCAATATCCTGAGTTATTTGGCTATAAGTTTTGTTTCCCTTTACTAGAGGTTCTCGAATTGGAGATACGTACATAACTATATATTATAGTGGTTTAACTCTTTTTATTTCTGATTTTTGTTAGATAACTAACCGAAGGAAGCGTATGAATTTCTTCTAATAAATGGTAGTTTCTATCACTGGAAGCGACTTTAAATAAATCACTACCCTTATCGTTTAAGTCACCGAAAAGGATGGCTCCAGATGGGCAAGTTTGTTGGCAAGCCGTTTTGATCTCACCATCTCTTACTTTTCGTCCATCAAGCTTTGCATTAAGTTTGCCTTCCTGAATTCTTTGAACACACATCGAACATTTTTCAATAACCCCTTTGGCTCTAATGGTAACATCAGGATTAAGAACCATACGACTTAAATCTAAAGTCATGCCAGCTGGGTCATGTAAGTTATTCGGAATTGAATCAGCTTGGGTATAATCGTACCAATTGAATCGCCTAACCTTATAAGGACAGTTATTACCGCAATAACGTGTTCCAATGCATCTATTGTAAATCATTTGATTCAGTCCTTCGCTACTGTGGTTCGTCGCTGCTACTGGGCAAACATTTTCGCATGGCGCATTATCGCAATGCTGACACATAACGGGCTGGAAAACGACTTCAGGTTTATTTTCATCTCCGGAGAAATACCGGTCAATTCTGATCCATGACATTTCGTGAGCACGAATAACTTCTTTCTTTCCAACAATGGGTATATTGTTTTCTGCCTGGCAAGCAATGGTACAAGCACCACACCCAATGCAGGCGTTTAAATCTATCGCTAATCCCCAATGATGATTCGGGAATTCAGGTTCTTTATAAATACCTGCATTCTTAAATTCGTGTTTCTGATCGTTTCCGGCTTTTGGATTTTTCTGATATTCATCCAGATTGGCTTCACGAACAATTGCTCTACCTTCCATTGAATGGTGAGTTTGGGTTATCGCAAAATTGAACTGTCCTTCTATTTTTTCAAGCTTTATTGAAGAATACTGGTTTGTGTTAAAGTGAGATACTTTAAGACCGACGTCTTTAGCAACCTTACCACAAATTGTTCTTCCATATCCCATCGCAATAGAGACTGAATTGTAAGCTTGTCCAGGAAGTATGTAAACAGGCAGTTCAAGCTTGTTGTTAAGCCTTACCATATGACCTGTTTCAAGCCCGATCTCTTTAGCTTGCTTAGGTGAAATGTTGAGGTAATTATCCCAGCAAATTTTGCTTATCGGATCAGGCATTTCTTGTAACCAAGGATTATTAGCCATGCTTCCATTCCCTATGGAGACTTTTTCGTAGACCTGAAGCTCAATTCCACTTGATTTCTTATTTTGAGTAATGGCCTCAAATGTTTTGTTGATATCAAGCTGAGAAAACTTGAGTTTCTTATTTGAGATAGCCTTCGTTTGAAAGACGCCTTCTTGTAAGGTACGCTCCCAGTAAGGTTTAAAATTTGTGTAAAGCGATTGGGTTGGGAAAAGGATTTCTTCCCAGTTTTTCATGATGAACTTATGGTAATTGCTATCCTTACCAGACCATTTTAAAAGTGAAGACTGAAACTGCCGGGTATCGAATAAAGGATGAATGGCAGGTTGCATTAAAGAGAACGAACCCTTTTTGATTTCTGCATCATTCCAACTTTCCAGATAATGATTATCTGGAGCAATATATTTCATTAAGGATGAGGTTTCGTTCGGAGTCCCATGAATAGATAAACTGAACGGAAGAGATGCTATTGCTTTCTTTATTTTGTCTCCTTCAGGATGATTATATACGGGGTTGGTCTGGTAACATATGAGACCTTTTATTTGTCCAGAATTTAAATCGCTTATTAACTGATCCATATCTTCATCAATGGCTTGATGATTTAGAAGCGGATTTTCTAGATTAATACTAGAATTGAGATTATCTAATTCATAATTGATGGCATTAATCAGAATTTGTGCATTCAAATCTTGACTTCCTGAAACCACTAATGAACGTGATTTTTGTTCAAGTAAATCTATTGCCAGCTCTTTAATTAGTTTTGTTGACTCTGGAACATCATGTCCCTGCTGACCTTTCAATTTCAGAATCTCATTATATAGCTGAGCAATCAGAAGGTTTAATTTCGATGGTTTTATTGCGTGTCTTTCATCAGCATTGCTACCTGTCAAACTCATTCTCGATTCGAATTGAATATGTCGAGACATTTTATTTAGAGAACCTGAAAGTTTACGTGTATCCGAATATGTTTTGATATACTCACTTGGGTTGAGCCATGTTCCTAAGAAATCGGCATCGAAACTAACAATCAAATTAGCTTTGTTGAATCGATAATCAGGTAATCCGACCTTGTCAAAGCATAGTTTTTGAGCTTGAAGGATTGCACTAGCCGATTGCGTATCGTATTGAACCCATTTGATATTTGGATAGGCACTTGTAAAATGCTGAATCGCTTTTTTGGTAGAGGGGCTAAAAATGGTAGGTGTTAATAAAGCAATTTGATTTTCCTTTTGAGAATCTAAAGCTTTTAATATGGATTCATCAAACGCGTCCCAAGTGACTTGCTTTTGATTTATCTGAGGAGATCGATAACGGCTATTGTCGTATAAGCTTAAAACGGATGCTTGAACTTGAGCCGAACAAGCTCCATTACTTATTGGCGATAAATTATTACCCTCAATTTTTATAGGTCGTCCTTCTCTGGTTTTAACCAGTATGCTGGCATAATCACTACCATTTATATAGGTAGAAGCATAATAATTGGCTACACCAGGTGTAATTTCTTCGGGTTTATTTAAATATGGAATTGCTTTTTGAACCGCATTTTCACAACTTGATAAAACAGTTGTAATAGCTAAACTGTAACCACAAAGCTTTAAGAAATCGCGACGATTACTCTTTGACTCGGCTGTTCCATCTTCAAAAATATCGAGAACCTGCTCCAAATTACCTTTGGGGATGTGTTTTGCTTGTTTAATTTCAGAACGCTCGTTTTTTTCTTGCTGGCTTTTCCAGTATTTTTTCATATTGGGTATTTTTCAGTTAGCTCCTTAGGTTAATAAGTATTGTTTAGCCTAGTAATGACAGCGGGCACATTCTCGACCACCAATATCCTTAACTCGAACACTATCAATCTGTTCATTTACAAGTTTAAGGTGGAGTTCTTTGAATGTATTAGAATAGTAGTTGTTGTAATTGAAATCTACAGCTGTTTTGTCATGACAATCTAAACACCAACCCATTGATAAATCCTCAACTTGTTTCACGATATGCATCTGTTCAACTTCTCCGTGGCACTCCTGGCATTCACGCTTGCCAACATTCACATGTTGTGCGTGGCTAAAAAAGACATGATCTGGAAGTTTATGGATTCGTACCCATTCTATAGGTTTATTATTCTCAACTGCTGCATGAATTTTATTAATTTCAAATTTGCCTGAGTTTCTCCCTTCTCTAACAATGGAATGGCAGTTTAGACAAACATTAGCTGATGGGATAATTGCCGATTTACTATTGTCGACACCGGTATGGCAATATCTACAATCTATTTTATTATCGGTAGCATGCACTTTATGTGAGAATTTTATCGGTTGATCTGGTGCGTAATTTTCATTTCGCCCAAGTGCCATAGCATCTTCGCTTAACATTTTCATTTGATAGCCTATTGCCAAAAAGAAAATGAGGATGGTGATGAATTTGTACTTTATCTTCTTTGTAAATAATAAGTCGATTAAAGCAAGTGTTATCAATAAACCTAAAAATAGAAACAGGATCAGGTTATTTGCAATTGGTTTTGGTTCTTCTGCGCCATAATCCTTTAATCTCAGTAAGTAATTTTTTATGTGTTTGAGTTCTTCTTCGCTGTATTCGAATCCAGCGTGAACTTCGGACATGACATTTGCAATTGGTGTATTTAAAACAGAATTGAAATCAGAGGTTTTCTTTTCTGCAAAACTATGAGCAATATCCCATGCAGATGGATTCCAGTTGAGCGTATCAGAATAGGTAATGTTGTGACAAGAGATACATGCCTTTAGTTTACTTTTTTTAAGTAATAAGCCTTTAAATATACGTTCGCCTTGTTTTGATGATTCAAGAAAATTGTGTTCAGATGTTTCGTGTTTTGTTTGATTTTTATTTTCGGAAAAAGAGGGGCTTGTTGTCAAAAGAAAAAAGACAATAGAAACAAATAGGCAAAGTTTACTCATGGTAGAATGATTTACAAATGCTTTATATAAATATGATCTTTATATTCTCAAAAGTGAGTAATCTCAAATAGAAATCTCAGAATGATTTAACTGCTAAATCATTATACTCGTCTTACAAGTTAGAAATTTTACTTAATTATTCACAGTTCAATTTTGATTATTTTTTAATCAAGAACATAAATGTTCATATTTGTAAATATCATTTTCGTCTACTAGTGCTTAATTATATGGATTGATCGCCTATTTTAATTCCTTAATTGGATGAAGAAAAAAATAGAACTTATTGGGATGGAACTTAAAGTTGAGGAAATGTATGGTACCAAAAAGCCCCCATTTAATAAAATGAGGGCTCTGAAATATTTTAAGTAAAAATCTGTTTATTTTCTTAGATTATCCATTAAAGAGAAGAAGATATAAACAAATAAAATAAGGGGAATAACTAACCATTTAAGTAGGATTGCCAAAATGACTAAGGTGATTAGGAATAAATAACGAATTTGATTCTCTTGCCATTTTAGACTCTTAACTTTTAAAGCGAACATTGGAATTTCCGAAACTAAAAGTAATGAGGTAACAATTACAGCTACCATAATGATCCATTGATTTGCAAGTAAACTCTCAATCATTGGATAGTCTCCAAAATGGAGGATTATAGGTAATGAAGCCCAAAACATGGCATTGGCTGGAGTTGGAACACCAATAAATGAAGAAGTCTGACGTGTGTCTACATTAAATTTAGCTAGTCGTAATCCTGAAAAGACTGAAATGATAAAGGCTGAAAGAAGAATCGCCATTTGAGAATAAGAGAGCGTTTCAGGTGTAAATGCAGCTCCTGTATCTCCAAGTACAGCAAGTCGCATGTATGAAAAAGCGATGGTAGCAGGAGCAAATCCAAAACTTAGCATATCAGCTAAAGAATCTAATTCCTTACCCATTTCAGAATAGGCACCTAATAAACGTGCAAATAAACCATCCATAAAATCAAAAACTGCTGCAAGAATGATTAAAAGAGCTGCAGGAAACAGATAACCTTCAATGGCTAATAAACTGGCAATACTTCCAGAAAGAATATTTAAACATGTTATGGCGTTGGGGATATGTTTTGTGATTGACATCGTATCGAATTATTTTGATAAATAAATATGGCTCAGTCATGTGAGTCATGCAAAATTAATCTAAAAATTGGAAAGCGTGGAAAAGTTTCACAGAGAATGTCATTGAATTAAAAAAGCATTGTATTTTTACGCTTCGTTCTAAATATATCAGATGCAAAAACACCTATTTTTTTTAGTCTTCTTTTTTTCAGGATTGAGTTTGTTCTCTCAAAGTTCTGCACCAAAATACAGTAACGAATTTTTATCTGTTGGAGTGGGAGCAAGAGCTTTTGCCATGGGGAATGTTGCTGTGGCATCGCAAACAGGCGTTGAGTCGGCTTATTGGAATCCTGCAAGTTTGATCGAACTGAATAAAAAATATGAGTTATCAGCAATGCATGCTGAATATTTTGCTGGAATGGCAGCCTACGACTATGTAGGTCTTGGTATCAAACTTGATGAGAAAAGTGCTTTGGCCTTAAGTGTGATCCGTTATGGGGTTGATGATATTCCCAACACGCTTGAATTGATAGATAAGGACGGGAACATTCGTTACGATTTGGTTAGCACATTTTCGGCTGCTGATTATGCTTTTTTATTTTCCTATGCTAAGAAAACGAATATCGAAGGTTTATCAATTGGAGGAAACGTGAAGTTGATTTATCGTCATACAGGTGATTTTGCCTCAGCTTATGGATTTGGTATTGATGCAGCAGTGAAATACAAAAAGGGGAATTGGAAATTTGGTGCCTTGCTCCGTGATGCCAGTTCTACATTTAATGCCTGGATATTCAAAACCGATAACTTAGAAGACGTTTTTAATAATACTGGAAATGAAATTCCTGAAAATTCAACGGAGGTGACATTGCCAAGATTAATATTGGGTGTGAGTCGTGATGTTAAATTGACGGATAAAGTCTCAGTTTTAGCTGAGCTTGATGCTGATTTTACTTTTGATGGGAAACGGCATACCTTAATTGAAGGAGATCCTGTTAGTGTTGATCCACATATGGGTTTGGAGTTTCAATATCAGAGTTTAATTTATTTAAGAATGGGAGTTGGCAATATTCAACGAGAAACAGACTTTCAACAAAAGGAATCGCTCGTTTTTCAACCCAACTTAGGTTTAGGAATTCATTATAAAAACTTCAGACTCGATTATGCTTTGACAGATATTGGGGATCAATCTATTGCTAAATATTCTAATGTTTTTTCGCTTTCTTATGCTTTCGACTAATTTTATTGAAATATAAATTCATCATTATTTCATTAGTTGAAAATTTATTTGTTCTGAGTCAGGACTTTATATCCCCATAATCAAAAGCTTTATCAGTCTTGTAATGCCCCGAATTTTCACTACTTTCGATATCTTATAAAATCTATTTTTTAAAACAGAAATTATTCTACCTATGCGTATCTCAATTATCGATTTGGGTACAAATACTTTTAATTTACTTGTAGCAGAAATATCTGTCAATAAGGAAATCAATATATTGCATCGTTCCAAATACCCTGTGAAAATAGGTGAGGGCGGTATCAACCAGAATTTTATTACCGATGAGGCTCAAAAGCGAGCTCATATTGCTTTTGTAGAAATGACGCAAATCATTAATCGATATCAGTCTGTAAAAACCTTTGGTTTTGCAACATCAGCAATTCGTACGGCAACAAATGGATCTGAGTTTGTCAATCAAATTCGTCAAGATTTTAATATCGATATTCAGGTTATATCTGGAAATAGAGAGGCTGAACTGATTTATTATGGAACTCGCGAAGCGGTTGGATTGAATGATGAGCTTGTTGCCATTCTCGATATTGGAGGAGGAAGTAATGAGATTATAATCGCAAACTCAGAAAAGATTTTCTGGAAGAAGTCTTATCCTCTAGGAATGACACGTTTGTTGGAACAATTTCAACCTTCTGATCCTATAAAAAAGGACGAGTTAGAAGAGATAGAGCATTTCCTCAAGGATCAATTAGGTGACTTGATTGAAGCACTTAAAACTTATTCTGTTACGAAGTTAATTGGTTCTTCTGGTTCTTTTTCTACTTTGAGACAGGTTATTTTGGCAGAAGCACAAAATGGATCTTTACCAGAACAAACACAATATAATATTAAACTCGAGGATTTTAATACCTTACATCAGCGCTTTGTAAAGTCAACTCTCGAAGAGAGAATGCAAATGGAAGGTATGGATATGGCACGTGTTCACCTTATGGTGATAGCCAGTGTTTTTATCAACTTCTTGGTGAAGGAAAGTGAACTCTCAGTTTTATTTCAATCAACCTATGCATTGAAAGAAGGTGCTCTTTTCGATTACCTCGATGGGTTAAACGAAACAGAAAAATCTATATCTTCGAGCTAATTCAAAATATTCAAGTCATTATATTAATATCAAAAGCATGTCAAAAATTTTAATCATAGATGACGAAAGAAGCATTCGTAATACATTAAAAGATATTCTTTCTTACGAAAGCTATCAGGTGAGTCTTGCTGAAAACGGAATGGAAGCCATAAAAATGGTTGGATCGAATGAGTTTGATGTGATTCTGTGCGATATAAAAATGCCAGAAATGGATGGCCTCGAAGTTTTGGAAAAACTTCAAGAAATAGCTTTCGATGTGCCAGTAATCATGATTTCGGGTCATGGAAATATCGATACTGCTGTTGAAGCTATAAAAAAAGGTGCTTTCGATTTTATAGAGAAACCTCTCGATTTAAATCGAATCTTGATTACCATTAAGAACGCTTTAGATAAGGCTGTTCTGTTGACTGAAACCAAGGTTTTAAAAAGAAAAGTCAGCAAAAAGTACGACATGATTGGCGAATCACAAGCCATTATGGACTTGAATGAAATGATTGAAAAGGTGGCTCCTACTGATGCTCGTGTACTAATTACAGGTCCAAACGGAACAGGAAAAGAGTTAGTCGCCCATCGAATTCACGAAAAAAGTAATAGAGTAAAGAAACCATTTGTTGAAGTTAACTGTGCTGCCATCCCTTCAGAATTAATAGAAAGTGAGTTGTTTGGGCATGAGAAAGGTTCGTTTACTTCTGCACATAAACAACGTAAGGGTAAGTTTGAACTTGCCGATGGAGGGACTTTATTCCTCGATGAGATTGGGGATATGAGTTTATCGGCTCAAGCCAAAGTATTGAGAGCTTTACAAGAGAGTAAAATTACTCGTGTGGGAGGTGATAAAGAGATAAAAGTAAATGTTAGAGTTATAGCGGCTACCAATAAGAACCTTTCTGAAGAGATTGGTCAGGAAAAGTTTCGTGAAGATTTGTATCATCGCTTAAGCGTTATTTTAATAAAAGTTCCAGCTCTTAATGATAGGCTGGAAGACATCCCTTTATTGGCTCAGCATTTTATCGATATGATTTGTTCAGAAATGGGCTTGCCTCCAAAATCAATTGCCGAAGATGCCATAGCAGAACTGTTAAATTTAGATTATACAGGTAATATCCGTGAGTTCAGAAATATTATAGAACGTTTAATTATTTTGGGTAATAAGGAAATAACAAAACAAGATATTATTTTGTACGCAGGAGCGAATAAGAACTAATTGGTAATAACGATTAGCAATTAAGCAGATGAAAACGAAAGATCATAAAACACATATAGGAATTTATGGGCGTAGAAATTACGGCAAATCGTCCATTATAAATACTTTGGCTGATCAGCAAATAGCAATTGTCTCCAATATAGCTGGAACAACTACTGACCCAGTTAAAAAGTCATTCGAAATATTGGATTATGCACCAGTTATTTTGATAGATACTGCAGGGATTGATGATACGGGTGATTTGGGTTCTAAGCGAATTGAAAAGACCTTGCATTCCATTTCGACCATCGATTTGGCTATTTTAGTGATTGCCGATAATGTTTTTGGCAATTACGAGGAAGATCTGATAAAGAAGTTCAATTATTATAAAACGCCTTTCTTCATTATTCACAATAAATCGGACGAGGCGAAGGTTGATGAGGCTTTAAAAAATAAGTTAGAGGAAACATACAAGACTTCAGTAATTGATTTTTCAACGCTCAAGCCTGATAACTTGGAGGAGCTTATTGATTTGATTAAGAAAACAGCTCCTGAATCATCTAAGGTTTTTAAAAGCATTATTGGAGATTTAATTCAAGCTAACGATGTGGTCATGTTGATTTGTCCAATTGACTCTGAAGCACCAGCTGGTCGTATGATTTTACCACAAGTACAGCTCATTCGTGATGTTTTGGATAATCATTGTGTGAATATTGTACTTCAACAAGATCAGGTGGCTGATTTTTTTAAAACGACCAATGTAAAACCAAAATTAGCGATTACAGATAGTCAAATATTCGATTTGGCAGGGCAGTTGGTTCCGAAGGATATTCCTTTGACAAGCTTTAGTACTGTTTTGGCAAGACAAAAAGGCGATTTTGAGAATTACCTAAAAGGAACACCAAAGATTGACGAGCTAAAAAGTGGAGATCGTGTTTTAATTCTGGAATCCTGCTCACATCATGTTTCTTGTGAAGATATAGGTCGATTTAAATTGCCAGCTTGGTTGAAAAAATATTGCAATTGTGAATTAGACTTTGATATTGTTTCAGGATTAGATGCCATTCAACGACCAATTCATGATTATGCTATGGTGATTCAGTGCGGTGGTTGCATGATCACAAAAAAACAAATTCATAATAGACTTTTGCCAGCTATTGAAGCTGGAATACCTGTTAGTAATTATGGATTAGCTATAGCTTATGTACAGGGCATTTACCAAAGGGCTGTAGAACCTTTCAAATTATAAAACAAGAACGACACACTATTTTTAAACTGTAATCGATTAAAATATATGGCCAATAATTTCACAAAATCAAGTGCTAGTTTCGGGACATTGCCGGTTTTTATGACCGCGATATCCACTATTTTAGGTGCTATTCTGTTTCTTCGTTTTGGATGGGCAGTCGGTAATGTCGGTTTTATCGGTGTTATCGGAATCATTATCCTGGGGCATATGATTACCATTCCAACAGCTATGGCAGTTGCTGAAATTGCAACGAACCAGAAAGTACTGGGGGGAGGCGCTTATTATATCATATCTCGATCGTTCGGCTTGAATATTGGAGCTGCAATTGGTATTACACTTTATCTCTCTCAAGCCATTTCTGTCGCTTTTTATATTATTGCATTTGCTGAAGCTTTCGATCCGGTTATTCAATGGGTTGCCAACGATTTTGGTTGGCTTATTTACGATAAACGAGCTATTTCGGTTCCTGCGATGATTCTTTTATCAGGCTTATTCTTATGGCGTGGCTCTAATATGGGTATGAAAGTTTTATATGTTGTTGTGGCTACTTTGGCTGTTTCACTTTTCATGTTTTTTATTGGCTCTCCTACAGATGCACCTCAGGATATTGTTCTGGATGCAACAATAGAAAACCCTAAAAGTTTTTTCTACGTGTTCACTATTATTTTTCCTGCTTTTACGGGGCTTGCAGCGGGTTTAGGCTTGTCTGGAGAACTTAAGAATCCTAAAAAATCGATACCAAGAGGAACTATTTGGGCTACGGTTGCAGGTTTGCTTGTTTATTTATTTGCCGCTTACAAATTTACGATTTCAGCTAGTCCCGAAGACTTGGATAGTAACCAACTTATCATGAGTAATATTGCGCTTTGGGGACCAATTATTCCAATCGGTTTGGCAGCAGCATCATTATCGTCCGCATTAGGTTCTATTATGGTTGCGCCTCGTACTCTGCAAGCTATCGGGATGGATGATATTTTCCCACAAAAAGGACTGAATAAATGGTTGAAGAAGGAAAATGTAAAAACAACAGAACCATTAAATGCGTCGGTTATTTCTATTATAATAGCCTTTGTATTTATTCTGATTGGCGATGTTGATTTTGTTGCTCAAATCATCTCCATGTTTTTTATGGTGACATATGGCGCAATTTGTATGATCTCGTTCTTGGAACATTTTGCTGCAGATCCATCTTACCGACCTACATTCCGTTCACGTTGGTACCTTTCTTTAATGGGTGCTATTTTGTCTTTCTGGATCATGTTCCAAATGAATATGGGCTATGCTATTGTTTCACTTCTGATAATGGGTGTGATCTATTATGGTATCAACGTAAGTAATAAGGAACATCGTGGTCTTGCTAAACTTTTCCGTGGCGTGGTATTTCAATTGAGTCGATACCTTCAAATCTTTGCTCAGCGGGCCGAAAAAGTGGATCGTGAGATGAGTTGGAGACCTTTTGCAATATGTATTTCTCAAGATACCTTTAAGCGTCGTTCTGCATTTGATTTGTTACGTTGGATTTCTTACAAATATGGGTTTGGAACCTACATACATTACCTGGAAGGTTTTTTAAGTGAGAAAACAAACGATGAATCTAAAAGCGTTATGAAGCGCTTAATTCACTTAGCATCGGGAAGTCAAAACCGTGTTTTTCTAGATACAATTATAAGTCCTTCCATGACTTCGGCTATTGCACAGGTGATGCAATTATCAGGTATATCTGGTCACGGTTATAATTCTATTTTATTTGAATACTCTCGAACGAAACCCAAGCAGTTAAACTATGTGATTGATAATTATGATTTGATTGAATCAACACAGTTTGATGTTTGTATCTTAAATACCTCATACAAAGGTTTTGGTTATCACAAAGAAATTCATATTTGGATTGGATCAGAGGATTATGAAAATGCGAATTTGATGATTCTAATGGCTTATATTATACAAGGGCATCCTGATTGGAAAAAGAGTATGATTAAGATTTTTGCTATGTATCCTGAAAAAGACTTAGAGAAGGAGCAGGGCAAACTATTGAGCTTAATTCGTTCAGGTCAATTACCGATTTCTTCAAGTAATATCGAATTGATTGGAATCGATCATACGGATAAGAAAAAAGAAATTATGAATAAGTCGATGGATGCAGATTTAACGCTTCTTGGATTCAACAGAGAAGATGTGGATCGAGACAAGTTGGATATGTTTACTGGATTCGACGATATGGGTAATATCCTTTTTGTGAGTTCATACAAGAAAATAAAAATTAAATAATCTACTTTATTTTGTAAATTAGATTAGGAATATATTAATAGTAGAGATAAAACCTTTTAAAAATTGGGGTTTTCAGAATAATTATAAGATTAAAAGATGGAACGTATAGCCATATTCCCAGGATCATTTGATCCTTTTACAGTAGGACATCAGTCAATTGTTGATAGAGCATTACCTTTGTTCGATAAAATAATAATAGCAATAGGTTACAATGCTGAGAAAAGACAATTTTTTCCTATCGAGAAACGAATTCAATGGATTAAGGAAACCTTTAATAATGATCCTAGAATAGAGGTTGAAATTTATGGAGGTTTAACCGTTGAGTATTGTAAAAATAAAAATGCTCAGTTTATATTGCGAGGCTTGCGTACTGCTGCCGATTTCGAATATGAGCGTGCCATTGCACAAATAAATAAGAAAATGGAATACAATCTGGAATCTATTTTTTTACTGACAACACCTGAGCATACCATGATTACATCGACTATTGTTCGAGATATAATTCGTCATGGGGGCGATGCATCTCAGTTCGTTCCAGCTGTACAGGATCCTGAGGCTTATAAGCTTTAAGCTGCGATATTAAAGAACCATTCGTATGGAAATTTAGTTTTATACGAATGGCCCTTATTTTTGATATTCACTAATAAGAACAGAATATGCGATCACTATTTATTTTACTGATATTGTCTCTTGGTGTGCAAAGTTCATTTGCCAAAAAAGTGAAGTTGTTCGGGCAGCATGCTGCATACGCCAATACTGAAATCTCAATTCTTTGTTATGATGATGCTTTTTCGAAAACTGAAAGAGAATTAGCGGTCATGTATTTGGATAATCGAGGCGAATTTTCGGTAGAGTTTGAGATAGATGAAACGCAAATGGTGTTTTTGCCTTTAGGAGTTTTTCGAGGTTATTTTTTTGTAGAAGCAGATAAAGTATATCAGTTGAGCTTACCTCCCAAAAGAGATTTAACTCCTTCCCAAATGAATGATCCTTTTTTTGAACCTCAAGATTTAATGTTAGGTTCTAGAAATTCAGGTAAAAACGAATTGAATAGTTTGATCAGACAATTCGATTATTTGTTTGATAATTTCATAAATCAAAATTTCGATAGCATTTATAATAAGCGATCCAGATCCTTAGGTGTTGAGTTTTCTAGGCAAGTAAAATCAGACTACGCACACATTACTCATCCTTTTTTTCAAGAGTATTTGGAATACAGGTTAGGCTACTTAGCTTATTTGGCAGCACCCGAAGCTTATGTGAGTTTGGAGAATAAATATTTTGCAAAGCGAAAGTTGGCTTTGAACAACCCAGCTTATACAACTCTGTTCAGAAAAATTTATGACAATGCCCTAGCTTCTGCTTTTCATCGTAGAGAGAAATCAAAGTTTAATAAGGCTTTTGAATCTGATAATGCCTATGGGGATTTGAATAATTTAATGAGGAGTTATTCTATCTATGAAGATAAGAATTTTAGAGATCTGTTACTGGCTAAATCTATTTTTGATGCTACCGAAAATGCTCTTCTGACTCGTAGTAAGGCCATCGGTATTCTTCAAAAAATAATGCAGAATTCCCAAGACGGAAGAATTACAAAATTGACTGATAATTATCTAGTGAGATTGTCTCACCTGATGAAAAATTCGATTGCACCTTATTTTGAGGTTGAAGACATTGCTTTATCTGATTATAGAGGTAAATATTTGTATGTCCACTTTTGCAATACCACAAATTCAATATGGGAAAGAGATTTCGAACTGATAAAAAAATTGAGGGAGGCGTTTGGAAAAGAAATAGAGTTCTTAAGTGTTGCAAGTGATGCTGATCATCTCCGTTTTCAGAATCGTTTAAAACAGAAAGATGCAACTTGGCCTATAGTCCATATTGATCATGAGAACCTAATTTTGAAAGATTATAATATAAAAGTATTCCCAACTTATATTCTTATCGATCCTAAAGGAAAGGTGTACCAGTATCCAGCAAGAGGCCCTCTTGATGGAATAGAAAAAAGCTTTGTTAAGATTCAACGGGATGTGCAACGTAGAAATTATTCTCAAAAAAAATAGAAGAACTTAATTGTCAGATGAACCTGTCTATTTCTTTAATGACTTCCAGAATGGATGCGTAGGTATCTGTTCTAAATTCATCAAGTTGATTGCAAGGTATCCAGCTTACTTTTTCGATGTCTTCCTCAGTTTGTGGAATGAGTTTTTCATTACCAGAATAGTTCATTTTAAACCAATAGCTACGTTTAAGCATCCATTTGTTATTCATCCAATAGGTATGATAAGTTGATTCAAGTTCTTCCTTAAGGTTTAAATTACTGATACCGCATTCTTCTTCAACTTCTCGTAGGGCTGCTTCATCACTAGTTTCACCACTTTCAACTTTTCCTTTTGGTAAATCCCATTTGCCTAAACGGTAAATGGCTAGAATCTCGTTTTTTGTATTGAAAACCAATCCACCAGCCGCTTCGATATATTTAAATTGTTTTTTAAATTCTGAAAAAAGAGCTTCTACATCTTCGGCAGCAAAAAAAAGAGCTTCTTTATTGTCATCATGATCGAAATCTGAAACGATGGCTTCTAAATTATCCCCTTCAGTCCACAGATAAACCATGCAAGGAAAATTCATGCTTTCAGCCTTATCACCAAAGAAAATTGCTCGATCTTTAAAAAATACTTTATACATTTGCGGATGATTTCAGATTAAAACACTTGTGTTGTAAAAGTTTGTATTCCTGTATTATAAGCTTTAGCATTATACCAGTTTTGTTTAATCGATTCATATTTATCGAACCATTTAATTCAAAAGTCCTATGCAAAGTACTGCAAAACAAATCGCTGAATACCTTCTGCAAATAAAAGCAATTAAGCTAGAACCTACAAACCCGTTTACTTGGGCTTCAGGATGGAAGTCACCTATTTATTGTGATAACCGTAAAACTTTATCGTTTCCACAAGTAAGAACCGATATTAAGAAAGCATTTGCTAAGGCTGTTTTAGCAAAATATCCAGATGTTGAAGTTATTGCAGGTGTTGCAACTGGAGCTATTGCTCTTGGAGCATTAGTTGCTGATGAGTTGAATTTACCAATGGTTTATATTCGTTCTGCAGCGAAAGCTCACGGAATGACAAATATGATTGAAGGTGATTTAAAAGCAGGTCAGAAAGTAGTTGTAATTGAAGATTTGATTTCAACAGGAGGATCTTCTTTAAAAGCTGTTCAAGCACTTCGCGAGGCAGAGTGTAACGTAATGGGAATGTTAGCAATTTTCACTTACGGATTCCAAACTGCTGAAGATAACTTTACAAATGCAAATTGTGTTGTTGACACTTTGAGTGATTACAATACAATGATCGACTGTGCTCAAGAAATCGGTTACGTTAAAGAAGAAGATGTAGCTCAGTTGAAAGAGTGGCGTAAAGATCCAGCAAACTGGAGAAAATAATAAAAGCTATAAATAGCAAATAAAAATACATCAAAAGAGAGTGTCTTAGTTACGAGGCACCCTCTTTTGTATTCTAAACGAGAAAGCATATGTCAACAACGAAGATTGTAAGTGATATCAAAATTATTCCATCTCATGTGAATAGTGTTTATTCCTTTTTGTCTGATTTTAGAAAAATTGCTAAAGTTTTTGAATTAGCTGCTGATAATCCAGAAGTACAAGCAAAAATTGAAGAGCAAACTAATAAGAAGATGAATTTTAAAGATCAAATTGAGCATTGGGAAGCTACTGAAGACAATTGTTCTTTTGTAATTAAAGGTTTTGGTGAAGCTGGTTTGCAATTCGTTGAAAAGGAAGAAAACAAAAGCCTTAAACTAACAGGATACGGCCGTAGTCCTTTTGAGTTTTACTTTTGGATTCAGTTGATTGAACAAGGTCCTTATGAGACTAAGGTTCGATTAACCGTTCATGCTGAATTGAATGCTATGATGAAGATGATGTTGAAAAAGAAACTTGAAAAAGGCATTAACCAATTGGCGGAAGGAATGACTCAGATTCCTTATCAAAATCTTCAAAATATAAGTGACTAAATATTAGTTGAATATTTGATTAAAGTAAAGCTATTGAAAAATGTCAATAGCTTTTTTTGTTTGTCGTTTTTTATGTATAGCTTTGTTTTAGAATGAATCTAGATAATAAACGTCATTTCTTATCTTGGCTACTAATTTTAGCTTTTGCTTTACCTATACTCATAAAGGTAGAGCATTTGTTGCTTCCCGTTGATGAGCATCATTGCCATTCTTGCCATCAGTCAAAGCCTAATGACAAAGATGTTTGTGAGATTTTAGCCTTTGATTACTTCTTTTTTGTGATTTCGGGTGTGGTTACTATCCCAATAGTATCTACTGTTTATTTTAAATCATATCAATTAGGCACGGTTCAGTTTGCTACATTCGATAGTGAATTTGGTTATAGTTTAAGAGCTCCCCCAACTTATTTAAAACTTTTCGTTTAGAGAATATATTGGAGGTTTAATGCCGCCTTGTATTCTTACATTTTAGATCCAATTATTCAATTGGATAGTATGTTAGTGGAATTAATTGAAATCGATTAATTAGACTTGTAATAGTTTACTTAAGAAACAAGAAGCTTAAATTATGATTCGTTATATATTGGCATTATTACTCATATTGCCACAAACTACCTTTGCTTGGAATACAGCTAATAATAACAAACTTACGGGAAGCATTCTCGATAGAAATAATCAAACTCAATTATCAGAAGTAAGTGTTTTTATACCCGAACTTCAGAAGGGAACACTTAGTAAAGTTGATGGAACTTACCTATTAGATAATTTGCCAGATGGTCAATTCTCTATACAATTCTCCTATATGGGGTATGAAACTGTAATTAAAACAGTCAATTTTAAAAACTCAGATGTTCATTTAGATATTCATCTGGAATTCACTTCGGTAAAAACCCAAGATATTGTGATATCAGGAGGCTTTCCTTCAGCACAACATGAAAATTCTATTAAAATTTCTGTTCTAAAAAAAGAAAAATTAGAGCAGCTTGTGAAGCCTTCGTTGGGAGAAAAACTGTCTACCATACCAGGAGTTGATATTATTTCAAGAAGCCCTGGAGTGAGTACTCCAGTAATCCGAGGCTTATCATTGAACAACATCATCTTTCTGAACAATGGAGTTCGATTGGAAAACTTTCAATTTTCAACCGATCATCCGTTTTTGGTAAATGAGCAAGGAGCAGATCACATTGAGGTTATCAAAGGTCCAGCTTCATTATTGTATGGTTCGGATGCAATGGGAGGTGTTATCAATATTCTTCGTGAAAAGCCAGCACCCACCAATAGTTTGCAAGCTGACGCTTCTAGTGAGTTTCACTCCGTTTCGAATGGTTGGAATCATAGTGTAGGAGTGAAAAAAACATCAGACAATTTGTTTTGGATGCTAAGAGCAAATAAGCAATCACATGAAGATTATAAAGATGGTAATGGCGATTACGTTCCAAATACCAGGTTCAATTCCCAAGGCTTGCAGTTTGGTCTAGGATTATTAAAAGATTTTGGAAGTTTTAAAATTGATTACGACTATTTGCAGCCTAAGCTTGGTATGACTAATGGTGAAGCCTTGGAGCTTGTAAAGGGTGGTAATCGAAAAAATCATGCATGGTATCAGAATTTAACTCAGCACTTAATCTCATCGAGGAATCGACTTTTTCTTGGTAATTACAAGTTAGAAGTTAATGCTGCCTATCAATTCAATAATCGACAATTAAAGGGAAATCCAGATGCTACATATTTTCGTTTGGTGGATATGGATCTAAAAACGTTTACCTATGAAAGTAAATTGTATTTCCCTGCCCGAGAGAATTCTGAATTTCTTGTAGGCTTTCAGGGAATGCACCAATCGAATGAGAATAAAGGTGCTCCAAACCGAATTATTCCCAATGCCAAAATAGATGACTTTTCTATATTTACTTTATACAAGAAGGAAATCAGAAATATTGATTTTCAAATGGGATTGAGATACGATCATCGTTCTCTTTTTGTTCCTGAGCAGGAAGCTGGAGGACATTCGCATGGAGAACCAGAAGAGGAGCATGGAGAAGAACATGAAGAAGGGCATCATGAAGGACACGAAGAAGAACATCATGAAGAAGAGGGGGAACACCATGAAGAAGAAATGGTACACATTAATCGTAAGTTTGATAATTTGAATGCTTCATTTGGGGCTACGTTCCATCTTTCGGAATCGTTATTAATGCGAACCAATTTTGCAAGTGGTTACCGTGTGCCAAATTTAGCAGAGTTAACTCAACATGGTCTTCATGGCAATCGATTCGAAGAGGGGAATAGTGAATTAGATCCTCAAAAAAGCTTTGAAATGGATTGGGGATTACATTACCACACTAGCAAGAGTAATATTGATTTTTCTTTTTTCTATAACAAGGTATATGATTTCATTTATCTGTCACCTAGCGATGAGATAGCTCCTGAAGGAGACGGGTTTGTTTACAAATACGATCAGCAAGATGCTAAATTATATGGTGGAGAAGTGGCTGTTAACATTGCGCCACTGAGTTTTTTAAAATTTCATACTGATTTTTCTTTGGTAATTGCCAAACAGGATGATGGTGGAAGATTACCATTCATTCCACAACATAAACTGAATACAAATTTGAAATTCTTTTGCAAGGGAAATCAAGTTTTTAAAGATCCTTTTTTAAGTATGGGTTGGAAATATGCTTTTGAACAAGACAATCCTTCACAGTTTGAAAGTAAAACAGATTCCTATCACTTATTTGACATACAGGCTGGAACAAGCTTTTCTTTAGGAAAAGTAAAGGCCAATTTGTTAGCTGGAGTTAACAACTTATTCGATAAAGTATATGTGGATCATTTGTCTAATTTAAAGCCACTGAATTTTTACAATCCAGGAAGAAATATTAATGTAAAACTGACTTTAAACCTGTAATTCATTTATATCAATTTAGATATTTGAGGTGGGCTATTTTATAAAGCTCACCTCTTTAAAATTGTAAGTTCTTATTTCGTTGTTTGTATCCTGAATGAGTAGTTGTCCAAATTCTGAAATTCCAATTATCCGACCTGTGAAGTCTCCATCTTCGTCTTCAAAGTCATGCGTCTCATTCATCCAATACATAGCTTTTAAGTATTCTTTTTCTAAATAGCTATCCTCCCCATTTTGTAATTGCCTGTAGCGATTTTCAATGGCAGCTAATAACTTTGTCAATTCCTCTTCTAAGTCATAGTCTTTATTTGTTAGCATGTGTAAAGAGATTGGATTAGGAGCATCCGAAAGAAATTCTTCCTGATTAATGTTTAATCCTATGCCGCAAACCGAGTGTGATAAATACTCGCCCATTATCGACTGCTCTATCAAGATGCCTGCAATCTTTTTATCTCCCACATAAATATCGTTGGGCCATTTTACGGAAACATTTTTTATATAGGTATTCAAGTAATCTTTAACACCTAATGAAATTAGCATGGAAACTTGAAATTGATCTTGTGCTTTTATAAAGTCGGGACGAAGTATAAGACTAATGGTAAGGTTTTTGCCACTTTTACTTTCCCAAACATTTGTTTGTTGTCCACGGCCTTTTGTCTGATTTAATGCCATAACGACAGTTCCACCTGACGGATTGGTATCATTAATGAGTTGTAAGGCATATGAATTGCTTGAGTCTAGTTGTTCTACTCTAATAATTCGTTCCGGAAGAAATAAATTTGGCATAATAGGTTTCAAATTTGATTTGATGCAAAATTAAGGCGAAGATTTCAATTTCTAAGACTTTAAACTCCGTTTTTCTCATATCATGCTAAATCTATAGTTTGCTTTATTATAATAGACTTAAAAAAAAATTATCTTTGTAAGATTAAAATTAATATATGACTAAAAAAACAGAGAATTCACCAGAAAAATTAGTCGATACGATTATTGATGCTTTAAAGAGTTTAAAGGCAGAAGGTATTGTAAGTGTTGATTTAAAAAATGTAAGTGGTGCCGTGTGTAAGTATTTCGTCGTTTGTAATGGAACATCGAATACGCATGTTTCCGGGCTCGCTGATATTGTACAAGACGAAACTATAGAGAAACTACACGAAAAAGTGTGGAAAAAAGAAGGTCACCAGAACGCCCAATGGATACTTTTGGATTATGCCGATGTGGTGGTGCACATTTTTCAAAAAGAATATCGCGACTTTTACAAATTGGAGCAACTCTGGGCTGATGCTAAAATTACTCGAATTCCAGAATCTCTTTAATCAATAGAAATAGAATTATACAAAATATAATGACAGATAAAAAAAATCCTAACACGCCTCCTACTTCAAACAAAAAAGGTAAGGGGCCGAGCAATATGATGAAACCACCTAAATTCAATGCCTATTGGATTTATGGAATCATAGCAATATCATTTTTAGCCATTCAATATTTTACTTACCAGCAAAATCCGAAGGAAACAAGCTGGCATAAAGTTAAAGTTGAAATGTTGCGTAATCATGATGTAGATAAAATCGAGATTGTTCGTAACCTTGGTAACGTTAATGTTTACATTAAAGATGCCAATTTAGATAAGTATCCAGACTTATTTTCAAACTCATTTGATTCTCCTTCAAAATCGGGACCTCATTATTTTTTCACAATTGGTTCTATAGAGAATTTTGAAAAGAATTTAGAGAAAGCACAAGAAATGATGCCCGAAGCTGATCGTGTTGGCATTAAATATGTCGATCATAAAGATTACTTTGGCGATATCATAGGATTTCTATTTCCTATCCTGATTATCCTAGCCATCTGGTTTTTTGTATTCAAGCGAATGAGTAAAGGCGCTGGCGGCGGTGCTGGAGGTGGAAATATTTTTAATGTTGGAAAATCGAAAGCGAAAGTATTTGATAAAGAATCTGATATTAAAACCAACTTTAAGGATGTTGCAGGTTTAGCTGAGGCTAAACAAGAGGTTGAGGAAATCGTTGAATTCCTTAAGCATCCAGAAAACTACACGAAACTTGGAGGAAAGATTCCTAAGGGAGCTCTACTTGTAGGCCCTCCGGGAACAGGTAAAACTCTTTTGGCAAAAGCTGTAGCTGGCGAGGCTCACGTGCCTTTTTTCAGCATGTCTGGATCTGATTTTGTTGAGATGTTTGTTGGTGTTGGTGCTAGCCGTGTTCGTGACCTGTTTAAGCAAGCTAAGGAGAAATCGCCATGTATCATTTTTATTGATGAGATTGATGCAATTGGTCGTGCCAGAGGTAAGAACCCAAATATGGGTGCTAACGATGAGCGTGAGAATACACTAAATCAGTTGTTGACTGAGATGGATGGTTTTGACACCAATTCGGGTGTAATTATTCTTGCAGCAACCAACCGTGCAGATATTCTTGATAGAGCCTTAATGCGTGCTGGTCGTTTCGATCGTCAGATCCATGTTGAATTGCCAGATTTGAATGAACGTGAAGAAATTTTTAATGTTCATCTTCGTCCATTAAAACTGGATGATTCTGTAAATAGTGAATTCTTAGCGAAGCAAACTCCAGGTTTCTCGGGTGCTG
>Ga0209379_10000479_pt1 | contig 33434 bp, 23 predicted proteins | sample tdDd001_FD_187124 | JGI IMG/M metagenome (GOLD analysis project Ga0209379, IMG submission 187124) | Marine sediment microbial communities from the Atlantic coast under amendment with organic carbon and nitrate - tdDd00.1 (SPAdes)... | ecosystem: Environmental > Aquatic > Marine > Coastal >... | reverse complement strand
CAAGAGATATAAATAGATAGATATCAAGCTTTTCCGTAAATTATAGTATCAATCAAAATCTAATCGTATGAGACTTCCCAAATCATTTTACAACTGGACGTCTATTCTGGGTGCCAGTATTGCTAGTATAGCCTTCTTTCTGATTGTATTTTTCTTTGTGATTTCGATCCTATTCGACCAAGGAAGTTCATATATGGGACTTATAATCTACATTGTATTACCCGTATTTATGGTAATAGGATTGCTTCTAATTCCTATTGGTATGATCATTCAAATTAGACGAAGAAGCAAACAGATATTTATCACAGAAAGCATGAGGTGGCCCAAAGTTGATTTAAATGATCAAAAACATAGAAATGCATTTTCTTTATTTGTGATCATTAGTTTCATATTTCTGTTTCTTTCTTCAATAGGTAGCTACGAAGCTTTCGTATATAGTGAATCAGTACCATTTTGTGGAACACTTTGCCATGAAGTTATGGAACCCGAATATGTCACATATCAGCAATCTGCTCATGCAAGAGTTGCTTGTGTTGAATGTCATGTAGGAGAAGGTGCCGATTGGTTTGTGCGATCCAAATTAAGTGGTTTGTATCAGGTTTATGCAGTTCTTTCCGACAATTTTCCAAGACCAATTCCAACACCTATTGCCAATTTACGACCTGCTCAAGAAACTTGTGAACACTGCCATTGGCCCGAAAAATTTTATCCTAAACGCATTAAAAATCAGAGGAATTTTTTAGCAGACAGTTTGAACTCTGAATGGAACATACAACTTATAATGAAGATAGGACCTGATCATCATACACAACAACTTTCTGAAGGAATTCATTGGCATATTAATCCCAATATTAACATTGAATTCATGTCTACTGACGAAAAAAATGAATTTATTCAATGGGTTAAATACACGAATTTAGAAACAGGAGAAGAATACATTTATGAAGATCAAATGATGGAACCAGATTCGATGTTCTATGCCGATGCAAAATTGCATACTATGGATTGCATGGACTGCCATAATCGCCCATCGCATATCTACCTTTCTCCTCCCGATTTTATTGATGCTGCACTAGCTAAGGGCAGTATTAATTCAAACATTCCATATATAAAATTGGCAGCAATGGAAGCTCTATCGGAAATATACAATACAAAAGATAGTGCTAACTTATTGATAGAAGAAAAGATTCTAAACTTTTACAAAGACAATCATTCAGACATTGCCATATCGCATAAAAATGATATAAAACTGGCAGTAAACGAAATTAGAAATTCCTATCACCAAAATACATTTCCTGCTATGAAAGTACGTTGGGATATTTATCCCGATCACAAAAGTCATATGGAATCACAAGGATGTTTTCGTTGCCACGACAACATGCATTCTACTAAGAATGGTCGAGTTATTTCAAAAGATTGTAATTTATGCCACTCCATAACTACCCAAGGCAAACCAGGTTCTCTTCAATTTGCGCTTTCTGGAAATAGTCTCGAATTCAAACATCCAATTGATATTGGTACCGATTGGAAAGAGTATTCTTGTGTTGATTGTCATGCATATTTATATCCTTAAATCACTGTATGAACTCATTCTATTTGGAATTGTTTTAATTAAAGAAGATATTCGCAATTAAGAATGAACAAATCAAGATATGAGCAATAATAGACTTAGCGGAGAAGAACTACACGAATTAGGAATAAAATGGGTTTATAAGCATATAAAGGATGAATTTGAAGTATTATCTGTAAATATTGAATTCGAAAAAAATCCACAAATTCTAGCGAAAAAAGATGATGAAATGCATTTTATTGTGGTAAAAACCAGCACCTATCCAGATGTTGGATCATTGTCGCCGATGGCAGCTGAAGAAATTATAAAGCACGCAGATAAGCACAAAGCAAAAATTCTATTTGCTCACGTAGGAGTTGCTAATGCTGATGCTAAAGATGATAATGGAATGCAATATCCTGAAAAAGGTGGGCAATACTATATCAATTATACAGGCTTGACTATAGAACCAAATATTCTGTTAGACCCAACTAACATTTAAAATTCTTCTAATTATGAATTCTAAAGATGATTTTAAACAAATCAGACATGAATATGGAAAAAAGGAATTGCTTGAGACAGATATAAATGCAAATCCGATAATTCAATTTGAGGATTGGTTTAATGAAGCAGTAGACCAAAAAATATCTGATGCTAATGCCATGACATTATCGACGGTTTCTTCTGAAGGACGCCCATCAGCAAGAATTTTACTGTTGAAAAACTACGACGAAAATGGATTTTATTTTTTCACGAATTACAATAGCCGAAAAAGCATTGAGTTGGAACAGAATCCTTATGCTTGCATGGTATTTTTTTGGTCTGATTTAGAAAGGCAAATAAGAATCGAAGGAAAAATTGAAAAAATTGAACCTAGACTGTCTGATGAATATTTTTTCGAAAGACCGGTTGGAAGTAGAGTGGCAGCTGCCATATCACCTCAGAGTGAAGAAATTAAAAACCGTGACTATTTAGATAAACTGGTGAATGAGTTTAAAACCGAACATGGTGAAAAATTTGAAAGACCAGAATATTGGGGAGGTTACCGATTAATTCCTGACAGTTTTGAATTTTGGCAAGGACGAAAAAACAGATTAAATGATAGAATTGAATATCGATTAATTGAAAAGAAGTGGAAAAATAGAAGACTAGCCCCTTAAAAAACATCATTAGTCTAATGAAAACATCCACTCATACAAAAAAATGAAAAATATCACATTTCAAGGGTTACCTTTTCCACATTTATAGAATAAAGAAGTGAAGACTCCCATCTTGTCCAGATGGTTCTTCATTCAGTAAATTGTATGTAGTAAAAGCACCCCGATGATTTAATCACGGGGTGTTCTTTTTATATGATAGTACTTAGCCAATTTCTCTTCAATAAAATTATCGTATCCCATACATACTTTTTGGGAAAAATGAACTGCTATTTCAACCAAGTTCCTTATCTGCGATTCTAACATTTTATCTATATCATCAAGTTTTATATCATTTTGAACAAGATAATATGCAATAGCAGCATTGAATGTATCACCAGCACCAACTGTGCTTATTGGATTAATTTGGGGAACCTCAAAAACATATTCATTCCCTATAATTACATATACTCCATTTTTATTGGCTGTGTAAATTAATTTAGCCGAAGTAAATTCGTTCATCCATTTATATGCTGATTTTGCTGAAGTCGCTTTGCAAATCAATTCAAAATCTTCGTTAGAAGCTTTTACGATATCACACAGTTGAATATTTTCTTTTATAAAAGGGAGAACCTCTTCTAGTAAGGGTAAATGCTGAGCTCGAAAATTAGGATCGTATATTATTATAGCACCTTTAGATTTACATTCCTTCAAAAAATCCACTAAGGCTGATCTAAATTCAAGCTTTATAGCAAGGAAAGATCCAAACAGAACAATGTCATTCTTTTCCACACAAGTAGGAAATTTTATACATGTCTCAAGTCCCTTTCTGGTTTTATAAAATGAATAATCCGCATTTTTCTTTTCATCCAGAAATGCCAATGCTAAATTTGAATTGGTGTCTGTAAAGCGAGCTATATGATTTGTATCAACATTATTTTGCTTCAAAAAATCAAAAATCTGTTCTCCTACTCTATCAACACCTAATTCACTTATTAAGGAAACATTTACTCCCAATCTGCCCAAACTAACAGAGGAGTTTAAGAAGGATCCGCCCGGCTTCGCTTCAACAGGTTTATCATTTTCAAAAAAGAGATCTAAGACACAATCACCAATAGTATAAACTGTACGCATTAAAGTTGATTTTAATTATTCCAACAAAACTACGAATTCAAATATTCAAAAAAGTACGAACTTCTGAATAGAGTGTCTGGATTTAATACTATTCTTCTTCATTTCACTTGTTTTAGCTCAACTAAAAGAAAAAACAATACAAAATTGACTAAAAAATGACTTAATTTTACTCTAAAGTGACATCGACGATCACAATATTTCACTTTCTCTCAAAAAAAATATAATTTAGATTCATTCTTTATAATTTTCAAACCATCAAGATGAAATCGTTTTCGATTCATCCATTTTTAGCAAGCTTAAAAAAGCACGGTTAAATTAAATAGATTTGAACTATAGTGAGGAATGCAGGAATTTTTGCCACATCAAAAAATAAAGTAAATTTGGTTCCGTCATTCCCTAAGCAAAAATAAATTGGAGACATATGCAAAGTAAAAAACCAAGCGAAATTGAAGTGAACCAAAAGAAGAGTAAAGGTGATCAAAAAGATTTAATCCGTTACATTAATCTTCAGTTGGCGGCAATGGGACAACCCATTTTTAAAGAAGAATCAACAGAAGAAGAACAACTTTCTGACCCTAAATTTATAGAGCTAACTGATAGCTTGATTAAAAACTATCGTGCAAAATCACGTTTATTAGCCGACCACCTTTGTCCAGCCGATCAGCGTATACAAGATTTTCTAAACGATTATCTTGCTGATGTAGATGATGAAGTTGCACAAATACCAACATCTACATTTGTTTTAGATCAACCGGGAATCGCAAGAGAACTGAGTTTACCTCCAAATAAGGATGAACACATAACAGATCTATTAAGTTCTTACAGAATAGAACAAGGTGTTCTACACAATCCAAAACACGATAGAAGAACTACCAAAGGTTCTTTCCACATTGTAGATGGAAGCCTACCTGTTCCTTTGGATAAAATTGAAGTACCAAAGAAAGCATTTGCTAAATTCTTACAAGCTGCTTTCTCTCCTTCAGAAGAAACCAAACAAATTCCATTTACAGCTTCTCAGGAAGACAAAGCTAAGATGATGGTATCTCTTTTACTTCGTCCAACTGTATGTCCTGAAGTTAAAGGAGTTATCAGTCAGAAGTCAATGGAAGTTCGTTTCTTCGCTCCTGGTAGCCTTGTAAGTAACCTTGATTTTGTGGAATCTATTTTCGGTAATGCTGGAGATCCTAACATTCCTGCAAATGATGCTGGTTTGGATATTGAACACTGGACAGGACATACTGGATGTATTGTTTTGGCTCCACAATTGTTGAAACTTACCAAGAAAGAATTAGGTTTACCTCATTACGATGATGCAACTGAACGTCAGAAAAGAGATGGTGTTTGCTGGATCAAAGAAGATGAGCTTTATAATAACGGAAGTGCATTTAAATTAACTTGCCGTAGCGAAAAAGGTGTGGTAATTACTTTAATTGCAGATAACTATTTCGGATACTCTAAAAAAGAGATCAAAACTCAAATCAGTTTCTCGGCTAACCTATACGGATTGGCAGAAGAAGAGCATGCTGGTGGAGCTATTGCTTTCCCTAGAAAGAATTTAGGTGATAGTTTTAGTGGAGCACTATTCATGAAAAATGTATTGAAGAAACAATACAGCTATGATGAAATGGTAAAAGAATTTGGTGCTACTATGGATGTTCACCCTGAAGGATTTGCTGTTGACAAAGAGTATCCAAACATCTATTACATCAATGAAAATTCAAATATTGATGTTTATGAAAGTAAGGTAAGCTGGGAAAAAGATAGTGAAGAACAGAGCATTCGTCTACTTCCTGATCACTACTATGTTCACCCATCAGGATATAAAATGCACATGGAAAAACATCCATCTGCACCATCATGGAGATTGGTAAGTACTGCCTCTGAAGGAACATTCTGCCACAAGCCATGTACTGTTTCAGGAGGTGGTAAATCAGAAATTTCCAAATCACTTCTAAATGCAATTATCTATAGCTCTTTCTATGTGCAAGACATGGAAAAAGACTTTAATTTAGCTGACGAAGTAATTAATCACGATTATACAAAACGTTGGAAAGATCATCCAGATAGAACGACTCCATCGAGATCATTATTAAGTTCTGATCGTTCTTTAGGATCTGTAGTTAAGTTATTAACTCCATCGAAATATTATACTGCTGAATACAATGCATTTTTGGATACAATTCCAGATCACGTTAAGGCATTAGTTCTATTTGTTAAGAGATTCTATCGCCCTGAGCGTACTGATAGCAACTGGAGAGACTATTTCTCAGTTGACGTTATCAATGGAAGAAAAGGACACGAATTGTTATTCAACAACCGTAAAATTGTAGCAAGTTACCTGCGTGTAGGATTTGCTGATGACAATTCATGGTATTTGAATAAGTTGCGTCAGGACTTTATTGCTGCTGCTAAAATTCAAATGGAGGATGATATTACAGCATCTGTAGTTCTTCCTGCAAACAGCTTGAATTACCTTAACGAAGCTTACGACAATGCTAGTGTGAAGTTAACTGCCAACTGCGAGAAGAGATTCTTCCAGCGTCCTGATGAAGCAATTCACAGAGGATATGATAAGGAAGCGGAAGCGGATCTATCAATGAGAAATAACTTTACTTCAAACTACGAACCATTATCTACTGAAGATGGTAAGGATTTAATTGCTGATGCTATTGGTTTTGATATGTACACCAAACCAATTCAGGAAGTAATTAAGCGAGGAGCTGAAAGTAAGAATTCAAACTATTTCATCTCACCATCTCATCCAAGAATTGTAAATGGTGCTCCATCAAAGAATCCAAGGTATTTGCAAATCAGACCTGATTTGGTAAATCCAATTGACGATCGTTTGGCTGATGTTGGTATTCGATTAGCAAGAAGAATTCCATTGGATCAACCTGTTCATCACCCAGTAAATGCTGTTCTTCCAGGACGTAGAAATAATCCTGCTGAGAAAGAAGTTGGTATTCGTGCTTTGAGTGTATATAACCCAATTCACTACCAAGAGTTACCTGAATTGTTCATGGACTTTATCTGTAGTTTAACTGGTAAATCTCCTTCAACAACAGGAGCGGGTACAGAAGGTGCATTGACAAAAGGTCCTTTCAACATGTTGTCACCAACAACTGACTTAAACAATGCGTTACTTTCGTATATCCTAACTGGATATCAGGGATTCTCATCTGCAGCGGGTCACGTTGGAATAGAGAACAGATTCGATCATGATGTATCATTATTGATTCCTGAATTGTGGTGTCGCTTGAAAGAAGAGAATCGTAATCCTAAGTTGTTAATCAAAGAAGGATCTCTTGAGAAATTGGAAGATTTCGAATTTGAAGGAGAAAAGATTGAAGCTTCTCGTTTAGGATATCGTATTACAGACGAATTCTTATTCCGCTATATGAACCGTATTTTCGATGAGCCTCAGAATGTATTCAATGAAAGAATGCTGAAGCCGGAAATTCAGGATATGGAAGCTTATGCAGATGGGATTAAGAATATCTGCGAAGCTCAGGAAAAAGTTGCGGTAAATTACTTTAAAGATAATAGTGTTGATGCTGCTATTCCTCCATTAAAAATTCTTTTAAGCATTATGGCTTACGGAGAATTTGAAGGAAAACACATTTCTGATTCTGAATTGCGTAAGCAATTTGATCGTGATGTTGTCATCAAGTCTGACTGGTACAAAGAAAGATTGAAGCGCAAACAGCAAATCGATATTGAATTCTACGAAAAACAGATTGCATATATTGAGTCGTTCATGGCTGAAAAGTTGAACTCTGAGTGGAGTGAAGACTTAAGTCTGGAAGATAGATATGAGAAAGCCAAGAAAGATTTAGAAAAAGTGAAATCTGAAGAGTACCTGCAAAGTTTAGTAGGCACAATTGGAGCTGATCCGCTTTGCAGAAGAGCAGAGTAAATAAATCTTCAAGAATAAATCTAAAGAGTGACTCATTTAATTATGGGTTGCTCTTTTTTATACCATAAAATTAAAAGCAAAAAATAGCCCGTGATATAGGGGGATCACGGGCAACAATTCTAAAGGATTAATTAACCTACTAACCAACCTTACGGTTGAACCTTTAACTCATTACTACCTTTCGGTAGAATTTCTAGACTCTAAAGATAAAATTTTTTTTCATTTATCCACATAATAAGATAACGAATGTAAATTCTTTAAAACAATTCTACATAACAGATAATATATCACAACTCCAAAACAAAGATAATTATGTACATTTATATACATGTGATTTTGTAAAATAAATCCTTTTAACAGATATATACTAAAATCAGCCTTCACAAAATGTAAAGGCTGATGGATAATTTTTTGGAATAGTAATAAATATTCCAAAAATCGTACAAAAATGAAAAACAGCGGTTACAACTCTTTACACCTTAAAACGAGTATTTAAGATGCACCATAAAACGTGTACTTCCAACTTCAGAAGCATCTTTAACTTTACCATTAACTTGTGTTGTTCCATAAGCTGCTGCTGTATATAGCACTTGAGTTCCTATCATAAACTTACCTGAATACCATTCTACTCTTGGTCCGAACTGATAGATATAATCAATATTTGAACCACGACTATATAATCCAACAAAACCATCTGCATCGGTTACTAAATCATCGTCGGCTCCTAAGTTTTTAGTATAACCTGCAAACAAACCATAACGAACATCTCCTGTTGTGGTATATAAATCAGACCAAATGGATGAAGTTTTCACATTGGTATATTCGTAATCGCCATTGGCTTTTACATTCTTAACACCATATCCACCAATCATTACAAAATTATACATGTTCTCACCATAAATGGTATGAAGATTCCAAACCAACTTATCAGACTTAAGTGTCATCCAGGCATTCATTTGAACACTTGATAACATTTCATCCGTTTTTGCGCCAAGAGGATTTTCTACCATTGGCTTCAAGAATTTAACTCCTGCAGTAGCACCTAAAGTAAATCCTTTTGCAAAATCATATTTTATCTGACCTGATAACTCAGGAATACTAGCCTGTTGTACATACTTCACATTAGCTCCATCAGGACCATTCGATTTAAAATCCAATTCTGACAAGGCTGCAATAAGTGCATATCCTTTATCACCTAATTTGCGAGTATATCGGAACTGAGGAGCTCTTCCCAATACATTAAACGGAATACCTCCACCCCAATGCTGAACCTTTGGGAAACATGAAGTAACGAACATTGGATGCCAATACTTACCAACCAACAATTCATCCTTTTCCCAATTTAGTTTCACAAAGGCATGTCTTAGTCTGAACAAACCAGATTTATCATTTGAGGTTCCAACAAAATCACCTTGAATTGTAGCCGATCCTTTTGCTCCAAACGCCTCAAATCCGGTAACACCAACATTCAATCTTGAGTGAATAGAAGTCATAAATAACTCCGAGCGATCATTTAAATCATCACCATTAATATCGTAAGATTTTGCTGCAGGATATAGAATTACTTCTCCTTCGCGAGCATTAACGGTTTTACGAGTATCAAAAATCGCTTCAGCAGATACAAAGCCACTTAATTTAACTTTAACTTCTTCTTTCTTTTGCGCTATTCCTACTAATGGAAGTAGCCCGAGTATTAGGATATATATTTTTTTCATAGTATTCATAGGTTTTTTAATCTTGAAACAGAGTGTGACCAAATTCTAAATGGAAGTAAAGAATAGCTATTGGATCACACTTGTTTCAATTGCACAGATTATTGTAAATATTAATTGTTATTTTCTTTTGGGTGTTGTTGCCTTATCAACCAAGTAAATAATTGATTGATACGAGACCCCACTATTTAAGGTTAGACCTATTTCACAAGTTCTACTTGTAGAGTAACCATGTTTCACCTCAACAGGGTGTTGAATTTTTAGATCACGTAAACCATGATCATTCAATTCAGGATGTGTAAATCCTCTATCTCCTGCAAAGCCACAACAATTTGAATCTGGTTTTACCACCTTTTTAGCACATTTCTGAGCCAATTGAACTAACTTATCGTCAACACCAAGTTTTTTAGCTGAGCAGACCGCAAATACCGAAACAGTTTCATCAACTTGCTTAAAGTCTAAATGGTCTACCAAATAGTCAACTATAAACTCAATAGGTTCATATAATTTCAATGTTGGCTCCATATTCTCTTTCATGGTATACAAACACGGACTCATATCGCAAAGTACAGGATACTTTCCATTATCACTTGCTTTTAATAGAGCTTCCTCCAATGCATTGGATTTCTTCATTCCAGCCTCTTTAAAGCCTTTACTCAAGAAAGCCATACCACAACAATGATTGTTCAAATTCTCAGGGTAAATAATCTCATATCCTGCCTTTTGAATCAACTGTTCTGTCTTTTTGGTCAAGGCAACTTTCTCATCGTAATCCTTCGATGTACCCATACTACGATTGATACACGATGGGAAATAAACCACTTTTTTAGGATTGGATGAATCTACAGCTGGAGGAACAATTTTAGGTGCTCCTTTTGGAAAGGCTTTATTCCAGCGAGGAATTGCATTACCCGATAGACTTCTCATACCTCCAGAGATTCCACTCATCAAACCTGTTCCAATAATTGAATGGAAGAAGTTTACTGTATTTAATCCTACTTTGGCATAAGATTGTACCTTATCCATATTATCGGCACACCACATAGCATATTTCTTAGCTTTTGGCGATGCATCCTCAGATCTAAGATCTTTAATCAATTTACCAGTATCAATCTTTACAGGACAACTCAGTGCACACAAACTATCTGTCGCACAAAGCTGCATAGCTTCATAATCGAATTGTTTCACCAAATTAGCGAGCTCATGTGGTTTCTCACCTGTAGCTTTTAATCTGGTAATCTCACGAAACGTAGCAATTCTCTGTCGAGGACTTAAGGTTAAATTGTGAGATACACAAGATGGTTCACAGAAACCACACTCCATACATTTGTCCACTTTTTCGTGAGCTGCAGGTAGAGGTTTTAAATCCTTTAGGTGAGCTTGCTTATCAGCATTTAGGATAACACCTGGATTGATTAAAAAGTTTGGATCGAAAATTTGCTTGATATCTTTCATCAGATTATAAGCATCAGTTCCCCACTCCATTTCAACATATGGAGCCATATTTCGACCTGTACCGTGTTCTGCTTTTAAAGCACCATCGTAACGACCAACAACTAGATCAGCCAATTCATCCATGAACTTAGCATACCGATCTATCTCTTTCTGAGTACCAAAATCCTGAGTAAATACAAAGTGTAAATTCCCTTCCAAAGCGTGACCAAAAATTACTGCTTCGGTATATTTATACTTCTTAAAGAGTTCCTGAAGATCTAATGTTGCCTCAGCCAATTTTGGTACAGGAAAACAAACGTCCTCAATAATAACGGTAGTACCTGTTTTACGCATACCTCCTACTGTTGGCAATAGTCCTTTACGGATTTTCCAAAGCATGGCAAATTCGGCAGGAACATCAGTAAACTCAATCGGCAATTCAACAGGGATTTCCTTAATTGAATCCTTAATAATTTTAATTTGTTGCTTTAAAGTTTTTGCATTTTCAGCTCTGGTCTCTACCAAAATTGCCGAAGCTCCTTCCGATAAAGTTTTTAAATATGCAGGTACACCCTCATCATTTTCAACCGAGCGCAATGCTGCTCTATCCATTAATTCTACGGCAGCAACAGGCTCCGATTTTAAGGTAGAAACCGCTCTACAAGCCTTTTCAATATCAGGAAACATCATTAAAGAGCTCGCCTTAAATTTATGCTCTATTACTGTTTTATAAACCAACTCGGAAATAAAACCTAAGGTTCCTTCCGATCCGATCATTATGTGGGTTAAAATATCGAAAGGATCGGTATAGTCAACCAAAGCATTTAAACTGTATCCAGTCGTATTTTTCATCTTAAATTTATCTCGAATACGTGCATGCAGAGTTTCATTACCTCTAACCTTTTTGGCCAAATTGTCTAAATCCTGCAACAAGCTTGCATGAGTTCTTTCAAATGACGTTTTACTATCTTCACAAGAAGTATCTAATACTGTTCCATCGTGTAAAATAACACGAATAGAATCGATTGTTTTGTACGAATTCTCAGATGTACCACAGCACATACCAGAAGCATTATTGGCTGCAATACCACCAATCATAGCTGCATTTATAGAAGCCGGATCGGGACCAATTTTCTTCCCATAAGGAGCAAGAACTGCATTAGCACGTGAACCAACAATACCTGGTTGAAGTCTAATTTTCTCACCCTCATTTAAAATGGTGTGCTTTTTCCAATGATCCCCAGCCACTACCAAAACCGAATCGCTAATGGCTTGACCTGATAAACTTGTTCCTGCAGCTCGATAAGTTACCGGAATATTTAAATCGTGACATTCACGCATGATCAAACTCACCTCGTTTTCATCCTTCGATTTGATAACCAACTTAGGTATCAATCTATAGAAACTAGCATCAGTTCCCCAAGCCAAAGTATGAAGCGGATCATGAAACATTCTTTTCTTATCTATTGTCTGCAACAATCTTTCGTGTAGTATTTTATATTCTCCTGTAAGCATTTTTGTTGGGTTTTATTCTAATCAAACAAATAAATTGGTAACTTGTATGACAAATGTACGTTTTTTACTCTTTATAAAAATGCCAAATATCCAAGTTATTGAATATTTGGCAAGTTATATTATAACGGCAATGGATTAAATCCTGTAGATATTAATACTACAACCACAATCATTACCAATAAATAGTATATAAATGCAGGAATTGCGTTACGTCTGATAATTGTACCTTCGGCACCAATGCAACCTACTGTTGCACAAACTGCCACTACATTATTTACACAAATCATGTTTCCTAATGCAGCGCCAATAGTCTGTACTGCAACGATTAACACCTGAGGAATACCTAAAATAGTTGCCGTTTCGAATTGTAATGAAGCAAATAACAAATTAGAAACAGTTGCCGATCCCGACATAAAAGATCCCAATACTCCAACTATTGGTGCAATAACAGGATAAGCATTACCTGAAAGATCTGCAATAGCAGTAGCCATAGTAGTAAGCATACTATCCAAGCCAGCACCATTCGTTCCCGATTTTAACATTAACTGAACCATTGCAACACCTGCAAAAAGTGCAATCGCAGCGCCACTAATTTGCTTAAAAGTAGTTTTCCATGAAGCAATTACTTGCTTGCCATTCATTTTATGCATAAAATTGGTAATTACAGCAACCAAAATAAATGGAATTGTTCCAGGAAGATAAGCCCATTTCAGCACATAAGTCAATCCTTCGATACCCAAAACATTAGATAGAGTAACGGTTTGCGCCGCTAACCATCCTTTTAATCCTAAAGAAGGAATACGAGTAACAACCAATATAATTGCAATTAATACGTAAGGCATCCACGCTTTTACCAAGCCCATTTTTGCCTCACCTGTATCACCTGTTGAATCGTTAGATAACCAGCTTTTCTCCCACTCTGATTTTGGAGGAAAATCCCATGATTTCTTTGGAACCAAAAATCCTTTTTTAGCTGCAAAAATCACAATACCCAAACCAATAAATGCACCCAATAATGAAGGTAGATCAGGACCTAAAGTTGAAGCAATTAAAACGTAAGGAATACCAAAAGCCAAACCTGCAAAAATTGCAAAAGGAGCTGCTGCCAGAGCTGGTTTAATTGATTTCTCTTTACCAAAAAATTTGGTCATGATCATGATACCCAACAATGGAATAAAAATTCCGACCAAGGCATTTGGAATGGCAATCCATTTTGTAAGAGCCATTTTAAAAATCTCAGGATTGGCAGCTACATCAGCAAGATTCTGCTCGAGAGTTACCATCGCTCCTCCACTAATTGGTGTACCAACAGCACCATAAGGTACAGGTACCGAGTTAAAAATAAGTGCAACCATTGCCGCCGCCAAAGGAGGAAATCCAAGTCCTACCAATAGTGGACCTGCCAATGCAGCAGGAGTTCCAAAACCAGCAGCACCTTCAATAAACGCTCCAAACATGAAACCAATTATAATGGCTTGTATCCGCCTATCGTTGGTAATACCATTAAATCCATTATTAATGGTAGTCATCGCACCCGATAACTTCATGGTATTCAAAATAAGGATTGCTCCAAAAATAATGATTAGGATGTCCATTGCTTTTAAAAAGCCAAATACAGAATATCCAAGTATGTGGTGAATATCGATTTTCCAAACACCAAAGGCCACCACTACAGCTAAAAGCAGAGATAATGGTAAAGCCTTTTTGGCTCCCCAGTTGAAGCCAACCATCAGAATGATGGTTAATAAAATTGGTGAAAAAGCTAATAATGCATTCATAAAAAATAGTTTAGGTTTTAATTCGTAATTGATTTATCAATTGAAGTAAATGGGTTAGATTTACTATAGTTTTTTAGAACAGAATCACTATTCTTAACAGGATCTCCAAGCAGTGCATTATTATGCATCAATACATCTAAAGCAGTAAGCTTTTGTCTTAAGTCTTTTAAACTTTCTTCTATGCTTATTCTATTATTTTTGAAGTCCATATTCTGAATTTTAATTGTTATATAAGTTCCAGGTGATTTTCGATGAATTCGGTTAAATGCAAGACCTTAACAGGTACTTTTTCGTGCATTAAACCGCCATTAATTTGCATTACACATCCCGGACAATCGGTTACCAACAACTCAGCCTCGCTAGCCTGAATGTTTTCAATCTTCTTGTTTAAAATTCCGTTGGATATGCTTGCAAAATCAAGAGAGTAAGTGCCACCAAAACCACAACACACATTGCTATCGGTAAGTGGAATAAACTGCTTGCCTATTAAATTAGAAAGGAATGATTCGGCAGAATAATCTAATGATCTGGAATCGTGACATGGAGTATGGTAAGTCACTTTTTTGTTTCCTTTTACTTTAAACTTGATATTATTATCTTCTAAAAACTTACCGATTGGCGTTACCATATCACCTAACATCGAAGCTTTCTTGTATCTGTTTGGATCTTCCTTGGTGAAATCTAAAAACTCATGTTTAATGGCTCCACCACATGTTGGACAAAGAACTAGTAATGCCTCGTAATCCTTAGGTCCCTGCAGATTATCAATTGTATTGTATATCATGCTTTTTGCATTATCGGGATCACCCGAAGCAATTGCAGGAATACCACAACAAGCTGCTTTCTTAGGAATATCAACCTGAATACCGCTTTTTTGTAATAATTTTATCATAGCCAATCCCATTTCTGGATAGAAATACTCAATGGCGCATCCTGGATAGAAAAATACCTTTCTATCAGATGAAAACTGATCGTATCCATCTTTATAAAATCGCTTACTAAAAGTTTTAGATGCTAAAGCAGGAAACTTTCTAAAATCCATTTCCTTCGGCAACATTGGAACTGTACCAATTATCTTCTCGTTATTGGTTTTGCAAGTTTTGGTTAGTGGGAATTGGAAATTCGCTCCTAAAGAAAGCATCGATTTCATTCGATCTGGTTTGGCAACCAAACTCTTAAATACCTTCTTCTTTATAGGATTGATACCATACTTTTTCCCTACTACCAATTTTAGATCGGAGATTAAGGCTTGCAAGTCGATACCCGATGGACAATTGAAAGAACAAGCTCTACAACCAATACACATCTTCAAAATATCCTTAGCCGCTTCGTCACCTTGATAAAGTGCAGTTAAAATCAAGCCAATAGAACCAATGTATCGATCACCATAAACATGACCACCAACCATTTCGTAAGCAGGACAGATATTCGCACAACTACCACAACGTACACACTTAAGAGCTTCTTTAAACTTAGGATGCTCAAAAAATGCCAAACGCCCGTTATCTAAAAACACATAATGTGTTTCCTTAATTCCTTCTTCATTTTTATAGGATGGAGTTCTCCCCTTAATCCATGTAGTATATGAAGTAATGGTTTGACCCGTTGCACTCTTTGGTAATACACGCACGATATCCAATGCCTGATTGAAATCGTCGCAAAGCTTTTCGTAACCAACCAAAACAATATGAACCGGAGGAACCGTTGACGACAAACGTGCATTTCCCTCGTTAGTGACCAAACCAATGGTACCGGTGCTAGCAACAGCGACATTTGCTCCAGTCATGCCCACGCCCGACTTGAAATAAGATTCGCGTAAAAAACGGCGTGCAATCTCAACCATAGCCTTAATATCTTCCGGATCAACATCTTCACCGGTATATTCTGAGAATATTTTAGCAACCTGCTGACGAGTTTTATGAATGGCTGGCATTACCATATGCGATGGATGCTCATTAGCCAATTGAAGGATCCACTCACCCAAATCAGTCTCGATAGGTTGCAATCCTTCTTTCTCCAAATGATGGTTCAACAGAATTTCTTCAGAAGTCATCGATTTAGACTTCACCATGTACTTGGCATTGTGTTTTTTCATTACATCAGCAATGTATTTACATGCATCCTCGCCGGTTTTAGCCTGAAATACTTTACAACCATGTTTCTCTACATTCTCGCGAAACTGGTTGAATTGCTGCATTACTTTATTTAAATCCCTGTCTTTTAAATCGTGAACACGCGTTCTCAAGGCTTCAAAATCCATTCCCTTATAAGCATTCTCTTTTGACGCTTTATAAGCAGTAGCGAAATTTTTAAGGTTTTTATATAAAACCTCATCCTTCAATTTTTCTTCTATCTGATCATGTATTTTCATAGCTGCTTCTTATAAATCATTCAAAATGTAAACTGTCATCTCTTTAGGTCCGTGCACTCCAACAGTTAATACACGTTCTATATCTGCTGTTCGGCTAGCTCCTGTAATAAAGGCTACATATCCACCTACATCCATTGTTCGTTCTTCAATAAAATCGGCTACATCGTTCAGGCTTGAAACCAATTTGCTCAATGGAATCACTGCTAACAATTTTTCTGCAAGACAGGTAGCCAATCTTTTATTTTCATTGCAACTATCCAATACAACTGTACCGGTTTCGGCAATTGCGTAATCAACTTCAACAAGTGCATTTGCAATTCCTTTTTCGCCAGCTCTAATATCTTTTAATAGTTTAAAGCTTGGTACATCTACATACTCGAATTGCTCTTCTTTTAACAGCTGCGAAAACTCTTCGGTTGATAGGATTAAATTTTCATTTCCTACTAATGCCGACTTCTCTAAAAAGTGTTCTAAATCATTCATTGGAGTTCTTTATTGTTAGAATTAAATAAATGGGTTCCTATATTGTTGCTCACTCCCTAACCAAGCAGAATGCCAAAAATTCAGCACCTTTCTTATCTAGAATCTTTCTAAGATTTATAAGACTGAAGGACAGTATAGTTACTTGCGCAAAGGTTTTCGGAAAGTTGTTGGTTCAATCGATTTCGATTCCGTTCAATTTTGAACATTATAAGATTTAAAGAGGTGCGATTTGGAACATTTGTGCAGTTTTGCACAGTTAATTTATTACATTAACTGAGATAATATTCACAAATGAGAAAGCAATATTAAATAACGTTACATCTTAAAAAATTGGATAGTATTCACTTCTACAAAATGCCTTTTAAAAATACCACAATAGATTTAATAAAGAATTATTACTACTGTATTAAGTTCACCTAATTATTTTTAATGTTCAATTGATATGATATCTTTAAAGTTCGAAAATAAGCATCTTCAGTTTATATTATTTGGATACTAATCTACATTTTTTTAGATCTAAATGAGAACGCTGATTTTAATAATAATAATTCCAAATATTATTCATTGATGAAAAAAACGAGTTTACTAATCGCTATTCTAATCTGTTTTTGTTTTGCTGGAAAAGCTCAAGAATGCTATTCTGATTTAATTGCAAAAGCTAAAGAATGTAATCAAAACAAAAAGGATAGTTTACAACTTAAAAAAGCTCTTCTTTTATATGAAAAAGCTTACGATAATTATTCTGACAGCATTAATGATAGGACATTGTATAATGCAAGTTTATTGGCAAATGATTTAATGAATTTCGACATCGCTTTTAAATTTCTGAAACCATTATCGGAACTAATTGAAGATGAAGAAGGTTATCCTGGCTGGGATTATATCATTGGAGAATATGCTAAGGATGACTATAAAAATTTACTGAATCATCCCCGCTGGAAATATTTGGAAAAAAAAGCTATAATCAAACAGAAAACCTTCTTTGAAGAACTTTATAGTAGCGAGAAGGAATTTTTCGATGTCAATAAAGTGGAATACCCTAAGAATTTATCAGCTGCAAAAATATATAATCATATAAAGGAATCTAACCCATATAAAAATAAATTAAAACAGGATTACTCCTTATCCTTAAAAATAAATGATACTCTAACATCCTCGTATTTCGTTCACCTTCCAAAAAATTATAATTCTGAAAAAAAATATTCGGCTTTACTATTTTTACATGGTGCCGTTCACTATAACACTTTCTCTAAATTTCAGACAAAAAGTAATCTAAAATATTGGAATAGATTCTACACAAAATATTCGAATGAGAATGATGTTATTTTGATTTTTCCACAAGGCAATAAAGAATACAACTGGATGACGTCGGATAAGGGATTCTTTATGATTCCAAAAATTATAAGGCAGCTAAAAAGAGCTATTAATATTGATAACAATAAGATTTTTATATCAGGACATTCAAACGGAGCTACAGGATCATTCTCCTATCTAATGAAAGATCCTACACTATTTGCCGGATTTTTTGGATTCAATACCCAACCAAAAGTTTTCACCGGAGGTACGTTCATCGAGAACATTAAAAATCGTTCTTTTATTAATTTTTCAACGGATCAGGATTATTACTATCCGGTTGAAGCCAACGATAGCTTGAGTAATTTATGTAGACGAATAAATGCAGATTATAAAGATTACAGATACAATGGTTTTCCTCATTGGTTTCCAGAATTTGATGAATCGGAACCTGCCTATAAAATAATATTTGATGACATAAACAGTAGAAGTAGAAATCCTTTTCCTGAAGAATTAAACTGGGAAATTGACGATGAAAATAATGGAAATATTGACTGGTTAAATGATATAAAACTAGATACTCTTGGGCAAAATAAGGTATGGCACAAAAATTTGAATTTTAAAATCACAAAATGGCTAGAATACAACGATTCGGATAGCCTGATTGTTAAAAATGTAAACAAAACTGCATTTAATTTACCTAATAAATCTGGCAAAATCATTACCAAATACCAACACAACGAGTTTCATTTTACCACCTCAAACATTATGTCTTTCAAATTGTACATTTCTCCAGAAATGGTGAATCTGAAGAAAAAAATTAAAGTATTTGTAAATGGCAAATTGCACTTCAATCAAAAAATAACATATGACAAGGAGTTTATGTTGAAATCATTTAAAAACAACGGTGACAGAGAGCAGATTTGGGTAAACAATATTAAAATTACACTCTAGAATGTCCTCAATACTTAATTTAGACAGATTAGGAAAAGATAAATTTATAAGGTCGATTATTTATACTAATTCCAATAAAATTTCCTTATTATTTAAATCTGATTTTTAGGGCAATTTGTTAAGTTTATGATCTCTATAACCTTTAACAACTTAATCGAATGAAAGAAAAACAAGAAGAAAAACTATACATCTGCAAGCCCTGTGGCTATGTAATGAAAGAAAGCGAACTTGAAGATGTTTGCCCTGCTTGTGGTTTACCAAGAAAAGTTTTTGAACAATACAAAGAAAGAATGTCTCCGGGGCGTAGTAAAATTCTACATTTAGATTTACATCCTATTGCAGTTCATTTTCCTCAAACAACGCTGGTTTTCGCTTTACAAGCTTTATTAATCAACCTTTTCTTTCCTAATTTTCATCCGGAAATATTATTAGGTACAGCAAAATTCTCAGCTGTTATTTTTCCTTTTACTGTAGTTGGTGCATTTGTTAGTGGAATGATTGATGGTAAATTGAGATTTAAATCTGTTACTACTCCTATCCTGAAAAAGAAAATCATTTATAGTGTGGTAATGCTTATTGCATCTGTCTTCACTCCTTTTTTAGCCTGGAAAGGGATAGACGATCTGCAATCGAAGATCTTGTTACTAATTTGTGGAACAGTTGCTCTTATTTGCGGAATAATACTTGGACATGCCGGTAAAAGATTGATGAATATTGGTATGGGTGGCGCTGTTAAAATTTGGGGTAAAAAGTTTTAATGTATTGCTCTCGTTTAAATATAAAATTGACAAAACTATTAGGTTAACAAAGGACTATTAGCGTGATAGTCCTTTGTTATTATCAAAAAATCTGATTAATCTCTTTTTACTAAAGCCAATTTGTCAATTTCGCAATATTCTTTCAAATAGCCATCGATGTAATCGTAACCTAAAGCCTTCATTCGATTAAAATCCTGACAAGCATTATCTGAATTACCTAATTCTAAATGAGTTCTGGCTCTTAAAAACAAAAGAGCATCGCTATATGGTTGATAAACCATTGCATAATTCACAAAACGCAAAGCTCTCTTTGGTTTATTCTTCATTAATTTCTTGTTCGCTCGTTTATAATATTTATGAGCCAATTGTAGATGATTTGATCCATCACGCATAAAAGTGACCGAAACCTCCCTTTGCATTTCAACCGAATTCCCATTGTTTTTGCCAGGTATCCACATTCCATTTGTTGATTCCAATACCCTTATCACTTCTCTATCAATTTCATCAGAAACACTATTAACAATCTGAAAATCTCCTAAATTACCATTTGAAAAAACTGTAAATTGAATAATGGCTGTTCCTTCAGTTATTCTTTTTATAAAATTATCCGGATATTGAGTTTTTTCACTTAAATAATCATAAATAGAACCAAAGTCAGTAGCTTTAATAACATCTACAGTTCCCTTAATTCCTGTAAATAAAGGAGGTTTCACTTCTACTCCTTTCAACATTTTTGATTTCGACATATCCTGAGCTGTAGTTAAAAATCCTACAAACAAGAACAGTACGAAAATTACCATTGCTTTCATACCAGTAACTTTTAATAATCATGAGTAATTCTTTAACCGAAATAGAATATCCTACTTATTCATTCGTAATATTAAAATTACACTGAAAAAGGGGAAGCTGCTAGTAACTATATCTCTATGATATTAACATTAATTTTAAGGAATTGAAGGTATGTTGCAGACTTTAAATTTACTTGCAAAACATTTAAGGTATGTTGTAAGCGAAAAAATGAATACACTAATTGTCCAATCTCATTTTTGCTAACAAAGCTTTGTATCTAGGTTCTGAATGAAGATTTTCTAAATTATGATCTTTTTTGAGTCGAATTAATAGTAAACACACTTTGGCTTCAAAAGCAATTTCTAACCAATCCAAAGCTTTTTCTTTTTTCCCAAGCTTGGCATACAATTCAGCAATAAAATAGGGTTCTGGAGCATTTTTTTCTAACTGCAATTCAATTAACCAAATTAGTACTCCATTTATTCCCGATTTTTCAAAAGCAAGTTCCATCGATGGAATATGTTTTCTATCAAAAGTATCTTTCTCCAAATATTTCTTAAGTTCCAATACCGCTTCTTTATCTCTCCCTTGCCTCAAATAAATATAAAAAATATCAATATGAGTGTATCTGAACTTCTTATTCATTTCCAATGCAGTTTGATGAAAATCAAGGGCCTTTTCATATTCTCCAACCTGATAATAGTAACAGCCACTAGCATTATACATTATCATAGACAATGGATCTAATTCTCTGGCTTTATTAATCTCTTGAATGGCTTCATGTAATTTGCCAACAGCACTCAAATGTTCAGCGTACCATTGATGAGCGGTAGCATAATTATTATTCAACTCAATCGCACGTTTGTATTCTTTTCCTGCTTCTTCCCAATTCCAGTCAAACCAATATGCTATACCTCCTAAGGTGGCATGTGCTTCAGCAAGATTTTCATCAATACTTAAGGCCTTTAATGCATACTCTCTTGCTTTTTTGAATCCTTCCTTCTCTGGATACCATTTCCAACAAGAAAGAATAAAATAAGCATCTGCCATACCAGAATAAGCCAATGCGTAAGATGAATCTTGCTCTATGCTTTGTTGAAAATATTTGATACTGGTTGTAACATCCTCTTTCGTTCTTCTATTCCAAAAAAAACGTCCCTTTAAATACAAGTTGTATGCTTCCAAATTATTGGTTTGTATCTTCTCAATTTGTCTTAGTTCTTCAGGAGATAAAACAGCTTCCATTTCTGATGCTACTTTTTTAGCAATTTTAGACTGTACTGACAATAAATTCTCAAAACTAACATCATATTTATTGGACCAAATATGTTGATCTTTTGGTGCCTCAATTAGTTGAACAAAAATCCTTGCCTTATTCTCATATTTCTGAATACTTCCTTCTAAGACAAATGCTACATCCAGTTCTTTGGCTATTTGCGGAAGAGATTTCGCACTTCCCTTATATTGTTCGGAAGATATCCTTGAAATAACCTTCAGTTCATGAACTTGAGATAATCGATTAAGAATCTCTTCCATCATTCCGTTGGCAAAATAAAGGTTGTTACTATCATCACTTAAACACTTAAATGGAAGTACTGCAATCGACTTATCCATAAATCTACCTTTATTCGAGCTTTCTCCTTTTATTTGAGGTATTACAAAATAGATAAATGAGACAATAAAAAGAATACCTAAGGTGGCAAGTATGTACATATGGAAAAAACGTTTTGATTTCCTCTGTTCAAAAACCTGATTCTTATTTTCGATATTTTTTTTCTCCTCTTCTCCTGGAGGATAACCATAATAATCGTGATAACATTTACTGAAATAGGTAGGACTTCCGAAACCAACTTTATATGATATTTCAGAAACTGTAGCGACCTTTTGTTGTAGTAAATTTTGTGCCTTTTTAAGTCGAATTTCACGAATATACTGGCTAATGGATTTCTGATAGATCTTTTTCAATTTACGATGAATCTGTGAACGACTCATGCCCATTTCATTGGACAATTCCTTCACTCCAAATTGTTCGTTTGTCAGATTTCTATCTATAATTTGTGTCAATTTTTCAAGAAATACCCGATCCATGGAACCATCATTCAACATGTTTTCCAAATACAATAACAACAATCAACTCACCATCAAAAATAATTTTCACATGACTATTTAAGATACAAAAAAAATCAAACCTAAACAAAGAATAGACAACATAAAAACTTCAATACAAGCCACTTAACAAGCACTTAGATTCATACAACAATCTAATCCATTGGCATAAAAAAACCTCCAATCAATTGAAAGGAGGTTTGCATATATTTAGTAAAAAAATTACAAATCTTCAATTACATATACCATTGTTTTTACTGCTTTTGGAGAAAAACTCAATTCATCATTAATTCCAGTGGCACTTAAACTAAGCACTCCTCTTCCAATATCAATAGCCGATTTTCCTTTAATCATCTCTAAATCGTCCATGGAATGAAGTATTTTACTTGCAGGAACGATAATGTGTAAGGTTTCAGCTAAAAATACGGTGAGCAACTCGTCTGAATCCCGAGTATCTATTACCAATTTTCCGGAATCAGCAATTGCATATTCGGCTTCTAAAAGAGCATTACGTGCATTACTAATGTCAAATGATTTCTTGTTTAAATTAAAACTATTCAATCGAACAAATTCAAATTGCACATTTTTCTTATTGGCAGCCTCTTTAAAAAGATTAAGATCAGCTTTAAGAGAGTCGTTTCCTATTTGATTTGAATTCGATAAAAATGAATCCAAAAGGTCTCTCCTGTTCTCTGTTGAGAATAAATTCTGATTTTGCGTATAAGTTCTAACTTCCATACCTTCTAGATTTTTAATTAAAAACTACCATCTAAAGGGCAAAAGAAATGCCAAACAATGATTAAAAAAGTTAAGAAATTAAAAAGAATACTATGTCGCTAATAATGTACACATTACACTTCACAAGCAATCATCAAATATTGGCATCAAACTGTTCAATTTTGCACAATTTAATAAGTTCTACAGGCTAAAGTGCACAAGTGAGCAAAACTGCACCAAAATAGTGTGTTTTTGGGTGTGACAAAAATCCACAATTGGGGAAAAATTTCACACTTTAAGTAAACTTAAAAAAACTATAATTTATTCATTCTACTTCGAAGTGCACTTCGGGTAATACCCAAATATTCCGCTGTTTTTGATTTATTATTATCAAACTTTTTTAATGCTTTCCTTACAATTTCAAGTTCCAATTGTTCAATGTGTAACTCATTATCAGGTAAAACAATTCTGCCAGGAGTCAAGGGTTGATCACCAGTATTAATATCCTCCTCATCGTTTTGTAAGAATCGAATGTGATCTACCTGCAATTCTAAATCATTAAAGAGTAAAGTTGCACGCTCAATGGTGTTTTTCAATTCTCTGATATTACCTGGCCAATCGTAATCTTGTAATAACCTTTTAGCTTCTTTACTAATAAACTTAAATTTACGTCCTCTTTTTTTGGCATATTGATCTAAAAATATTTGTGAGAATGATAAAATAGCCTCTTTTCTCTCTCGTAATGATGGAATATAAAGTCTTCCTGTATTCAATCTATAGTACAAATCGCTTCGGAAGGATTTTTCTCCTACCATTTCTTTCAAATTTCGATTCGTCGCACAAATGATTCGAACATCCAACTCTATCGGCTTGCTACCTCCCACTCTGTACATTTCACGTTGCTGTAAAACTCTTAAAAGTTTAGGTTGCATATCTAATGGCATTTCACCAATCTCGTCTAAAAATAAGCTTCCTCCCTGAGCCAATTCAAGTTTTCCTGGCTTTCCTTCTTTTTTAGCACCGGTAAACGCACCCTCCTCATATCCAAAAAGCTCACTCTCGAATAATGTAGGGGATATTGCCGAACAGTTTATGGAGATGAATGGTTGAAGAACTTCAGCTTCTTTGCCAAAATGAACCAAGCGTGCCATTACCTCTTTCCCTGTTCCTGTTTCTCCTTCGATAAGAACAGGTACCGATCTATCTTCATGAAATTGCTCAGCCATTCGCACAACACCTCTCATAGCGTCTGAAAAAACACCAATTTTACCTACACTGGTAATTTCACGAATAGTTGTCTCATAATAATTGATTCGTTCCGCTTCCTCCTTTTTTACGGATGAAATTTCACGATTAAAATTTTCTTTTAAATCTCTGTTTTCTTCTTTCAGACGTATATTTTCAGCCACTCTTTCAACCAAAAGTGCCAATTCTTCGATATTCACAGGTTTCAATAAATAATCGTAGGCACCATTGCGTAACGCTTCTATTGAAGTTTCCATGTCTCCAAATCCAGTCATAATTACCACCTCAATCGATACTCCATTCGGCATGTTCTTAATCTTCTTAAGAAGATCAATGCCCGACATCCCTGGCATTCTCATATCGGAAATTACCATACGAAAATCCATTTCCTGAATGAGCGCATATGCATCCTCACCAGTGTGACACAAGCTTATTTCGTGTCCCAATTGTTCTTCAATGAATTCTGCCACTGCAGCTCCACTTGATCTATCATCATCAACAATAAGTATCTTCATAAAACAGATATTGTGAATTGTCTGGAATTATTATTCCTGCAATTTAAATTTTAATATAAAACTTGCTCCACCTTCTTCATTATTGTGGTTGGAGATTTCTCCCTGAAACTTATCTATAAATGACTTTACAATTGCCATTCCAAGACCGCTTCCAACTCCCGCATCTTTTGTAGTAAACAAAGGATCGTAAATTTTTTCCTGAATTTCCTCCTGAATTCCAGTTCCGTTATCGTGAATCTCTAAAATTCCATTACTATCATCGGTTCTAACCTTAATTCTGATCAGCTTATTATCTCTTTTAACCTTATCCAGAGAATGAATGGAATTCACAATTAAATTAACAACAATTTGTTCAAATTGAATGTAATTGGCAAAAACCAGAATTTTTGAATTTGGCATTTCATGAACCAGATCAATGCTATGATCATACACCTGTCTTTTTACCATGGACAAGGAACTTTTTACAGCATCAACCATATCAACCGTTTCTGATGAAATGTTCTGAGGTTTTTCCCAAAAAGTTCTCATGTGTTTAATAATGGAATCTATTCGCGAAGTTCCTTCTGAAATGGTTTTAATCTTACGGGTAAACATTTCAGGTAAGGCTCCAGGATTCCTTTTCTGCCAAAACAGAACACTGTCAGCAGTAATTTTTATTGCATTTAAAGGTTGATTAATTTCATGTGTAATTCCAGCAGCCATCACACCAATAGACGCCAATTTTGAAGATTCCTCCAACATACGAAGAGCTTCAACATTTTTCTGTTCCGCCTCAATCCTGGCATCCATTAAGGAATTACGCTCCCAGGCATTTGCAATCATATTTACTGTTGAAAAGAAAACTGAAATTTCATCTCTTGACCAATTGTGAGCATTTGTTTGAGAGAACCCCATCAATCCCACTACCTTATTTTCCACCATCACAGGCAATATCACAACAGCTTTTATATTCCTTTTTTTGTAATACTCCTGCTCTTTTTGTTCCAGATTCAACAAATCATTGGAAACAATACTCCGATTCAATTGTAACCTTGATATTATCTCTTTCAATTCCGAAAAATAAAACTGATCTACATCCTTAATGGTCTTTCCTTTTGTAGATACTCTACTCTTTATTTTCACAGCTGAATCTCCCGAACTATGCAATGAATACAAACTAATTCTAGCAACATTCAATTCCTCAGTCATTAGTTTTAATACATCATCTAACACATTTTTAAAATCGGAAGAGGCGTTCAACAGTCGTCCAATAATACCTAACAAACGTTCATGTTTCACCGATATTTTCAACCTGTCTTGTTCCAGTATTAAAGCCCTCTCAGCCTTAATTCTACGTATAATGGCTCTCGACAAAACCAAAATGATTATTGTTGCTAGCAAGATAATCCCCGTAACAATATGAATCCATTCTTTATTCTCGCCATAGAATGATTTTGGTGAATTCATTAAAAATGTGCCTTCAGGAAGAACATCTTTATCAATATCGAATCGCTCAATTTCATTGTAATTAACCACATACTGATCCAATGGCTCTCGATAAATAAGAATTGAATCTGCAGGAGTTCCATTAAGAATTTTGGCAATCATACGAGCAGCCATTTTACCATGATAACTTCCATCAACAACCTTACCTCCTATTACTCCATCGTTAATGTAAAAAGCCCAGGCTATAAACACAGGTACCTTACTTTTAGGTATTAACAAGTCCAAATTATCCTGAAAACTTATAAATTTCCCATCTTTATCCTTATTAAATGTCAACAGTAATATAGAGGTATCTCCTTTTATTTTTTGGACATTATCAACCAGTTCATCAATTCCCAAATCTTCAAAATAAACAAAATCAAGTATACCTTGATATTTTTTCTCCAATTCAAGCATTAACAGCTTGTTTAATTTCGCAGTTGTAGTTTTATTATCATTTATTACAACCAGTTTTTGGGTACTTGGTCGAGTTTTTAAAATCAGATTTATCACACCATCCCAATCCACTTCCTCAGCGACTCCAGTTATGTTATTAATTCCTTCAATCATTTCATCTTTAAAATGATTGATCCCACAAAAAACAATTGGTGTTTTATTAAAGTATTTTTGTCCGTGATTTTTCACAAAGGACAAAGCGTTGTTATCAGAAACAATTATAGCATCATACTTTTCTCTTTGTAATTTCAGATCGTATAATTCTATGATCTTCTGTAAATATTCATCGGAAGGATTTCTTTTGGTATCGAGATATTCATAGTCCAACTCAACCCTATTTCCAAGTGAGTCCATAACCTCCCGGATACCTCGATTTACATTATCGGTCCAACGCAATCCATGATGATAGGAGTGCAATACGAGCACCTTTTTTCGATTACCTGAAAAAGCATCAAAAAAACAAAAAAGGATAAGGAATAAAACTGCAAACTTTAGATATCTCATATCACACCATGTTGAAGAAAATATTAATTCCCTAAAATAAATGAAAATCGGGCAATTCTTACATCCAACAAGATGTTACGTGAAAGGTTTTAAAGATGTTATTCTTTGGTATCAGAAATTGGAAGTGTGAAAGTGAAAGTACTACCTTGATTTACTTCGCTTTTAACGATGATTTCACCCTTGTGCTGCTCCACAAACTCCTTGCATAAAATTAAGCCTAAGCCTGTTCCTGTTTCGTTTTCAGTCCCATTTTGAACCACCTGTTCATCAATTCGAAACAGCTTCTCAATTTTGTCATGACTCATTCCAATGCCGCTATCAGATACCGATATCTCTAAAAGATCACCTCTTTTATTGGAGGATACAACAATTTTGCCACCTGTTGGGGTAAATTTTATAGCATTGGATACCAGGTTTCTCACCACGGTATTGATCATATTAGGATCAACAAAAGCAGTTAAATTTTCGTCAACTTTAGCTTCCAGGCAAATGTTCTTATTTTCTGCACTACCAGTTAGAAGATTCACCACCTCATTCACCAAATTCCATAAATCCACCTCCTGCGGTTTCCAGGCAATTTTACCGGTTTGCATTCTAGACCATTCCAGCAAATTTTCAAGCAGACGGTATCCATTTCTAGCAGAATTATTAATTATGGCTAGGAAGTTTTTCAACTGTTCGGCTGACAATTCATCGGAGCTATTAGCCAGATAATCAGAAGCTCCTATTAATGATGCAAAAGGATTTTTCAGGTCATGAGCTATAATTGAAAAGAATTTGTCCTTTGTAGCATTCAACAATTCCAACTCCTCCCTTTGTTTTTCAATCATTACCTTTTGTCTGGTTAGCTCCTCCTCCAAAAGATCCTTAACCACCATTCTTTTTCTCATATTTTGAAGCGGAATGAGAATAGAATCAATTATTTTCACATCAAACTTCTCTTCAACTTTTTTGAGTTGATTTTGAGTACATTGAAGTAATATTGAATTTGTTTTGGCAGTAGCTGAAGCCGATCTGCTTTGAGTATTGATTAAGGCATATTCTCCAAAGGTTCTCCCTTTTTCCAATTCAATAAATACGTGTCCTTGATCATGAATCTGAATGCATCCTTCTACAATAATATATACAGCTCCGCCATCATCACCTTTCTCAAAAATGGTTTGCTCTGATAAAACCTCTATTTCATCAACCAAGTTTGCTAAAAAGTGGAAGACCTCCTCTTTTTGATCCGCCATAAAATCTAAACTCTTAAGCAAATTCACTTTTGAATCGATGGATAATATCATGCTGTAATTTTTAGCTGGTTGATTTTGACACAAATTTATTTCTTTAAACTGTTAAATAAAGAAAAATTCGACGAATTATGGCAAAAAAAAGACCATCAATTCATATTGACAGTCTTTCTATATTATTATTACTCTTTAGAATAACTTAAATCCTAAAGTTACATTCACCATGTTTTGTTTTAACTGATCAGCAACGTCAGAAAATCCAACTTCATAATCAACATCTAAAGTTAATTTCCACACATCGATACCAGCACCAAATTTACCATTCCAAACAGCTCCTTTAAAATCCGCATCAATAGCTTCAGTTGCTGTAGTTTTAATGCTATCATCAATTTTAAATGAAGCTACAGGTCCTGCAAATGCTCTCAATTTAAAAGCAGGTAATTTTACAATTTTATACCCTAATAAAATTGGCACATCAAGACTTTTAGTCTTAAAATCAAAAGATTCACCCATTACATCAACCTGTGTCTTTCTTGTTACATAATTCAATTCAGGTTGCAAGTACCATTTGTTCAAATTAACTCTTAAGAATGCTCCAATCATCATCCCATTATCAGCTTTTTCTTTAATTCCTGATAATCCACCCATATCAGTATCAGCTTTTGTACTAACCAAACCCGCATGTACACCAAGACTTATTGGTGAAGACAATTGTGCGAATAATGCTGTAGAGAACAAGCATATAACTGCAGATAAAATAAGTTTTTTCATAGTTAAATTATTTTCAAATTTTAGATCCTCTAATTTAGTGCTTTTTTTTCTCATTCATCATTAATTTAATGCTATTAATAAGAAAAATTAGTGCACTTGATTCCTACAATGAAAGTTTAGCGCAAAAAAAAGCCCGAACATAAGTCGGGCTTTATATCAAATTGAGTTGGGATTACAATCCTAATTTCTCTTTCATTTCTTTAGACAATGCATCTTTGTGAATCATGAATGACATTGTTTTATAAGCTACAAATGGGAAAGATGCATAAAAATATCCATCATATTTGTTGCTATCATCAGCCCATGAGTTTTTCACGATAAAATACTTGTTGTCTTGCTGATCTTTAGCAATACCAACCATGTGCATTCCGTGATCATCAGTAGTTGTGTAATTGTCAAAAGCAATCTGACGCATCTCCTGAGTAATTTCTTTTTCTTTTACAGGACCAGCTTCACCTTTAAGTTTAGCATCTTTTTCGTCCTTTGATAAAGATTCCCATTTTGAAATCTCAGAATCACTCATGTTCTTAGTAGTTGCATCTGGAACAATAGCAATACCTTTTCTGTACATGAATCCTTTTTCACTTACATCCGAAGCCCAACCAATTGAATAACCTTTCATGATTGCATCTTCCATAATCTGCATCATTTCATTCATTGGAACATTGTAAACCTCATCCCACAACCAGTTATCTGGTACTTCGATAATGAATTTTTCATAGAATGGGTGGTGAGTGTAAGAAGAAATTTCGATATAATCATCAGCATTTACGCCAACAAAATCCTTCGCAAATGATTTTGGAGTATACTCTTTTCCTTCATATTCAAATTTCTCTGGAGTTTCGCCTAAATAAGCATCCAACACACCATCGAAACCTTTGTGCCATACCGGTGTAATCTTGCGGTTTTTATTCTTAATAACTGCAGTAACGTAATCTTTCAATATCGCATCTAACTCACCATGAGTATGTCCAGACTCACCATAGTTTAATCCTTCGTAAACATTCTCAGGAACGATTCCATAGTTTTTCAACACATAAGTAACATCGTGAAATGCTCCACCGCCACCAAAATTAAAATGTCCGTTCATTCGAACATGCTTAATTGCTTTATCCGAATAACAATTGTACACGACGAACATTTCCGATAAATCCACCTCTGGCTTACCCATTCTCATCATTTCTGACTCGATAAAAGACAAACCAGAAAATGACCAACAAGTACCAGATCTGTGCTGATCTTTTACCGAAGTAGCTGGTAATCTTTTGATATCAGAAAACTGATACGACTCTTTTTCTTTCTTCTCTTTTTTCTTTGCTTCTACTGAACCGGATAATAGTAAACCGGCAGCCAAAAGCCCAATACTTAGGAACTTTATTTTCATTGCTTGTTGCTATTTATAAAATCTATTCAAACGGTTGCAAAAATAGTAAAATCAATATCTCAGACAACGATTTTCCTCAGTTTCCATCGTATTTTCGATAAACGGATATCTTTTCTCGTTCTATCCCATTAAAAAAGGAGGTTTAGCTTTGCTAAACCTCCTTATAAATCTAAAAATACACCGATCAACCCATAACAATTTGTTTTCCCAAAACTCCTTTTTTCTCCATTAAAGAAATGCTAGCGTCAACAATTTGTTCATCGGTAATTTGCTTTGAATTAAAAATGACATCAAAAACGGTATTCGGAAGAGGTTCCTTATTAAAGTAATTCCTAAGGATCTCTCTTTTCTTATCTATATCATTTGCATATTTGATCATTTCATCCATGCTCAACTTGTAAATTTTCTGCAATTGTGTAGCTCTCCATTCCAATGGTGCTTGCAATTTTATATGAAAAGATCTTTCAATATCATTGGTAAGCACAACCCCACCTCTACCGATAATAATGCAGTTGCCTTTGCAAGCGAAAGATTTCACAACCTCAGCAATTGTTTTCTTAATCTTTCTGTCACTATGATAGTACTTACTCGACAAAGCACCCAAAATTTCATCCCAGGTAGATTTCTCCTTAGAATTAAATACATATTCAAGTTTTGCAGGATCTAAATTTAACTCCCGGGCAGAACGCTCCAAAATCTCCTTGGTTAAACAATTCCATTTCTTTCCTGTTTTGTGGCTTAATTTTTCTGCCATCATATTCGCAATATTAATAGCAGTACAACCACATTCCCGAGAAATGGTTACAACTGGTCCTTCGCAAAACATTTCCCTTTTAGGATCAATGATTTTAGACTCGTACCGCTTTTCCATATATTTCAATAAAATATTGTCCATATTCACCTCCTAATTCGTTAATTTCTTTCTATATAATTTAAGATTTTTTAAGAAGATATGAAAATAGAAAGGCTCACTTTTTGTTATATAGAGTGATTATTAAAAGAAGGAAATATTAATTTTATAAATTTGTATTCGAAATTATGCCTCACCCTAAAAAAAATAAAATGCGCGCGTTATTTATATTCTTTGCCTTAGTATTTACATTATCTATTCCCACTGTGCAACTTAAGGCTCAACTCAACACTAACAATATATTCGATAAAGGACGTAATGCAATTTATTTTGATGATTATACCGAAGCGATAACTAAGTTCAACGATATTATTCGAGTTAAACCCTATCTTCCTGAGCCATATTTTTTCAGAGGACTAGCCAAATCGTATCTGGAAGATTTTAATGGTGCTATTGTAGATTACACAAAAGCCATAGAATTAAATCCCAATTACACATTCGCATACCTGTATAGGGGAATCGCAAAGCAAAGTTTGAAAAAATATCCGCAAGCCATTGCTGATTTTAATCGGGCATTGGAATTTAAACCCAATTATGCAGACATCTATTTTAGCAAGGGCAACAGTTTGTTCTCCTTAAAGAAATACAAAGATGCCAACGAAAACTATTCAAAAGCAATTCAAATTGATCCGGAACTAATGGGCGCATATTTAAACAGAGCCTTGGTTCGTGACCATTTAGATGATACCGATGGGGCAATTCAGGATTGCAATAAGGCAATTCAATTAAACAACTTTTCGTCTAATGCTTTTGGAAATAGAGGCTATCTAAAATTTAAGAAAAAAGAGTACGACGAAGCCATTAAAGATTACAATCGTGCCTTAAAAATTGATCCAAAAAATACCAGAGTATTAATGAGTAGAGGCTTTGCCAACTACGAACTAAAAAACCTTCAAGCCACACTTGATGACTACAATGAAGTCTTGGAAATTGATCCTAACAACGCACACTGCTACTACAACAGAGCTCTTTTAAAATCAGAAATTGGTGATTACAACTCGGCAATCGATGATTTCAATAGTGTATTGGAAATGAATCCTGATAACATGCTGATCTATTTCAACCGTGGGTTTGTTAAAAGAGATATTGGTGACTACTACGGAGCTATTGCCGATTACAGTACAGCTATTAGAATCTATCCCGATTTTGCCAAAGCCTATCTGGCAAGATCTTCGGTAAAGAGTCAGTTAAACAATACAAAAGGTGCAATGCAAGATAGAAACCAGGCATTACTGATTATTGAAAAATATAAGAAGATGAAAAATGAAGGTGCCATGTCTGCTTTTGTTGATACCACCAAAACTTCCA
>Ga0209379_10000476_pt1 | contig 33709 bp, 32 predicted proteins | sample tdDd001_FD_187124 | JGI IMG/M metagenome (GOLD analysis project Ga0209379, IMG submission 187124) | Marine sediment microbial communities from the Atlantic coast under amendment with organic carbon and nitrate - tdDd00.1 (SPAdes)... | ecosystem: Environmental > Aquatic > Marine > Coastal >... | reverse complement strand
ATGCCTTTGCTGAGCTTCAAGAAGCCTTTCAAATAAAAGAAAATGACTTTGCAGATATCCTTAAACTCGGTCGTACACAAATGATGGACGCCCTCCCTATGATGGTAGGTCAAGAATTTGGTGCTTGGTCAAAAGCTATAGCAAGAGATCGGTGGAGAATATATAAAGTAGAAGAACGACTGCGTCAAATTAATATTGGTGGAACTGCAATAGGAACAGGGATGAATGCCCGTCACAAGTTTATATTTTTAATGACTGACTTGCTCCAAGATATGACTGGACTTGGCCTTGCAAGAAGTGAGTTCCCTATTGATGTCACTCAAAACATGGACGTCTTTACAGAGGTTAGTGGTCTACTTAAAAGTGCTGCCGTAAACCTTGTAAAAATTTCAAATGATTTAAGATTACTCAGCTCTGGCCCCAAAGGTGGCTTTGGAGAACTGAACTTGCCTGCCGTTCAAGCTGGTTCAACCATTATGCCAGGCAAAGTTAACCCTGTTATGGCAGAAATGATGGGGCAAGTTTCAATGCGTGTTATGGCAAATGACTTTGCTATTACACAAGCTGCCATGAGCGGTCAACTGGAACTGAATGCCTTTGTTCCACTCATAGCCGAAAGTTTACTCGAGTCACTAGAAATATTAGCAAATGGTGTACACCTCTTCCGTGAAAAGTGTGTTGAAGGCATAACAGTGAATCAAACGAAAACATTAGACCACCTAGAAAATTCTACAGCTCTGGTCACAGCCCTTGTGCATCACATTGGATATGACAAATCAGCTGAAATTGCGAAAAAGGCCCTTAGCGAAAATCGATCGGTACGCGAACTGGTCCTTGAAGCTGGCTATCTATCAGGTGATGACTTAAATAAAATACTAAATCCTTTCCAGATAACCAATCCAGGTATTCCAGGAAAATAACTAATAATCGACCCCAGTAATCGACCTTTGTAAGGAGATAAAATATGAGCTTAAATGCAACACCAAGAGGCAACCGTGTACACATTGCCTTATTTGGTAAAAGAAATGCGGGTAAATCAAGTGTCATTAATGCCATCACAGACCAAGAAATCGCCATCGTATCTGATGTAAAAGGCACAACAACTGACCCAGTTTATAAATCTATGGAGATCCTACCCATTGGCCCAACAGTTATCATCGATACAGCTGGTCTTGATGATTTTGGTGAACTGGGTGAACTCAGAAAAAAGAAAACCATCGAAGTATTGGCAAAAACAGACGTTGCTTTAGTTGTCATTGATGCAAACCAAGGGGTCACTGAAGACGACCGATTTATTCTTGATTTAATTCGTGAAAAAAACATCCCTCAAATCCTTGTTCTGAACAAACAAGATGCAGCTCAGACAAGTGCTGAAGACATGGAATCGCTTAAGAAAGAGTTTAAAGTTCCTGTTCTACCGGTATCTGCTGCAACAGGTAATGGAATTCAATCCCTTAAAAAGGCCATTGCATCAAGCCTTCCAGAAGACGAAGATAAGTTCCGTATTATTGGTGACTTAATTCAACCGGGTGACCTTGTTGTGCTTGTAACACCTATTGATAAAGCAGCTCCAAAGGGCCGACTTATTTTACCTCAACAGCAAACCATCCGCGATATTTTAGAAAGTGATGCCATTGCTGTTGTTACAAAAGAACATGAGTTAAAAGAAACCCTTGAGAAGTTAGGCACAAAACCAAAACTAGTCGTAACCGATTCACAAGCCTTCCTTAAAGTGTCGGCAGATACACCAAAAGACATTCCTTTAACATCTTTCTCAATTTTGTTTGCCCGACATAAAGGAGATTTAAACGAGTTAATCACTGGTGCAAAAGCCATAGATCAGCTTAAAGATGGAGACACCATTTTAGTTTCTGAAGGATGTACACACCACCGTCAGGCTGATGATATAGGTCGCGTTAAAATTCCAAGATGGATTCGTCAAATGACAGGTAAACAAATCGAATTTGAATACACTTCTGGAACACAGTTTACTGAGAACATTGAGAAGTATAGTTTAATTGTACATTGTGGTGCCTGCATGTTAAATAAAACGGCCATGCACTACAGAATCAATCAAGCCAAACACTTTAATGTTCCAATTGTTAATTACGGTGTTCTTATAGCCCATGTTCAAGGTATTATTGGACGTGCTATTGAGCCTTTCCCAATGGCTAAAATGCTTTGGGAAGAAGACCTATAAGTTAATCTCAACCCATTGAAATCACTGATAATTATTATCAGTGATTTTTTTCCATATAATCTGTTGACATCCAGTATAATCTCTTGTAAACTATGTTTGTACCGGTTACACGATTGTATTCGTTACAAATTAAAATGTATATAAACTTACTTATAATAATCAACTTAATGGAGGAAATTATCATGAAGAAATTTATCTGTACTGTCTGTGGTTACGCACACGAAGGCGACGCTGCTCCTGAAAAATGTCCACAGTGTAATGTACCTGCTGAAAAGTTTAAAGAACTCGTTGCTGGTGCTAAGCGTGTTTGGGCTGACCAACACTTTATCGGCGTTGCTAAAGGCGTTGACGAAGAAATCGTTCAAGGTCTACGTGATAACTTCATGGGCGAATGTACAGAAGTTGGTATGTACCTAGCAATGAGCCGTCAAGCTGACCGTGAAGGTTTCCCAGAAGTTGCTGAAGCATACAAGCGTATTGCATTTGAAGAAGCTGAACATGCTGCTAAGTTTGCAGAACTACTTGGTGAAGTTGTTTCTGACTCAACTAAGAAAAACCTTGAGCTACGTGCAGATGCAGAGCAAGGTGCTACTGAAGGTAAACTGGCTCTAGCTAAGCGTGCTAAGGAACTTAACCTTGACGCAATCCATGATACAGTTCATGAAATGTGTAAAGATGAAGCACGTCACGGCGCTGCTTTCGAAGGTCTACTAAACAGATACTTCGGTGACAAGTAATATTATTTTAAATTAAAGACTGGGTGCTTCCCCGTTCTCAGTCTTAAGCGTCCCTACACGCTTAAATAGGCGACTCCTCGCCGAAGGGTTGTAGCCCCAACTACAACCCAAAAAGCACCGGTTTTGTAACCGGTGCTTTTTTATTGTCTAAATAGACAAGATACAGACTAAACATTGTAATTAATAATTATTGTAAAATACTGTAACATTCAGTTATAATAGTTATACCTTATGCATTATTGGATAGACTTGGTAGTTTGTTAAGGTCGTATGTATCAATAGATATACTTCGCAACTTACGAGGAATATCTTTATCCCCACAGACTTCAAAATTATTTGAGAACGAAATATTTGCAGTGGTTAGTACTAAAATCAAAGTCATAGTAATCGAAATAGTGATCGTTTTTTTCATGTTATCCCCCATACTTTTTATAAGTTATTTACTGATTAAAGTATACTTGCCATTACTAGTATAATCACCCCGTTCAAAATCGGGTTTTAGTAAAGGAGTTATAAATACTATGTTTCAATCATGTAATATGATACGGTTCGGTGAAGCACTACGAAATATTCGAAAACAATTAAAACTGACACAAAAAGATGTTTATTTTCAACTTGGAATTAATGAAGACACTTTAAGAAAAATTGAAAACGGTAAAGTCATCCCAAAGTATGAAACCATTGAACTCTTATCTACACTCTATAAACAGGACCTATTAAAAACCCTAATGGATCATAGAAGTTCAAATGTATGGTATGACATACTTAACAAACTTGATTTCTGGATTGTTAATGACCAGTTTAGAGAACTTAAGAGTCTATATGAATCTATCCCTCAAACAGAACGGCAACAACTTGAAATGGATTTGATTGACTGCACACAACTTGAACAGTTTGAACTCTACCTAAGTGCAGCACTGCATTACTGTGAAAAAACCAAATCATTTGAAGAAATTTTACAACTCCACACCCAGGCTTTGTGTGTTACACACACCTCATTTGATCCCAATGCCCTCAATAAATCCGCTTTTAATTTTTTTGAACTTAGAATTCTACTTGCTGTTGGCATTATATATGCGGAACTTGACCAAATTTCAATGAGTAACACAATTTTAGAGTTTGTATATGCAGAGATATCTAGTACATCCATCATAAGCTCTGACACCAGAAAACTACTTATTCGCACGGTATACAACATTTCATACAATCGCCATATTTTAGACAATCAGGACGAGACTTTAAAATGGGCCAACTTGGGTATAGAACTATGTTTGAAAGATCATAGTACTTATTTTTTAGCCAACCTTTATTTTAGAAAAGCTGCAGCAGAGTATTCTTTGGGACAAGCAAACTCAAGTGAGTCATTTCATAATTCGTTTTTTGTGCTTAATATCAGCAACCAACAAAAAAAAGCGGAGCTTTTTAAAGAAATGGCAATTCTCAAATACGGACTTTAAATGTATCTAGATATTGTTAATTACATATGTTAAAAATTGAAAAGGTTCTAACTGACTTGTTAGAACCTTTTAATACATATTCTATGGAATTTACTGTCTTATATATGTTTCTTCATAAATAACTTGGGCACTAAAAACCATTTTAGGGAAGCTGTTCGTGCCTCTAATTCTGACCATTCATCTATGTCTGCATCAAGGCATACAACCCCGCATGTAGGTAAATATAAATTAAATCCTTTATCTGAAACTAAATGTTCAATTAAATTTTCCCATGTTGGGTTGTGTCCAATAAGCATAACAGACTCATCTTCTTCATTTAATCCTCTAATTAGCTGCATGGTATGTTCTACAGAGGTCATGTACAGAGTTTCGTCATAGACCACAGGCACAATATGACCAAGTGCTTTTAGAAAACCTTTTGTCGTCTCTACTGCCCTAACTGCTGAAGACGATAAAATTATATCAGGCACTTCTTGGTGAACTGCAAGTAAACTGCCCATAAAATTGGATGCTTTATGTCCTCGTTTTTTCAGTGGACGATCAAAATCTTCCAGGGTCTCTCCACCCCACTGTGCTTTACCGTGTCTCATGATAAATATTCGCTTCATTCATCCACCCTCCTTGTAATAAAACGATTCATTTTTCAATAAAATGTTAATGTCTCTTTATATGCTACCCGAATTTCAATTAAAATGCGCCATTTTTCGCGATTTTATCACAATTATGTTAAAATTAGAGTCAACAAAGGAGGCGTTTGCATGAAACTGAGCGATATTTCAAAAATGAAAAATGAAAACATGCCCGATCCGCTCACCAGTCGGCTTGATACAGCGGAAAAACTACAATTTACAGATCCCAAACAAGCTTACGATATTGCATATGCCATGTGTCGTGAAGTAAGCAGCGACAAGTATCCTAAAATCTTCTTACGCGCTTTATACCTTAAAAGTAGAGCCGCGTGGCTTATGGGAAAATTTGAGGAAGCACATTTTGGTGCGACTGAACTCCTAGAAAAATCAAGTAAATTAGAAGACCTTGGTTATCAGGCAGAAGCTTACAATGTGCTTGGTAATGTAAATCTGCATATGGATAACTTAGACCAGGCTCTTGAGCATTACCGCGATGGCTTAAAACTAGCTAAAGTTTCACATAATTCTAGAGCTGAAAGTTCACTAAATAACAACATAGGTGAAATTTATAACCGCTTAAATGCACATGCTCAAGCTAAAGAATACTACGAAAAAGCCCTCCGAATTGCGCTCGCAACCGGGCAAAGAAATGGTATTGGTGTAGCCTACTTAAATCTTGGCGAACTTGCTATGAAAGATGGCCAGCTAGATGATGCCATGAAAAGGGTCAATGACGCCCTCCATGTTTTTGTAAAAGACCATGATAAAGTGGGGGAAGCACACGTACTTTACTTAAAAGCAGATATTATGCTGGCGCGTGGAGATATGGATGGTGCTGAAGACCTTTATATTGCTGCTGAAAAAATTGAAAAGGAAACCGGTGACCAGTACAACTTATTACGTACAGGGCTTGATTATGCCAAACTCCTAATACTCAAAGAAGACTATAAGGCTGCTGAAAAAAAATGTCATACCATGTTAGAGCTGTCTGAGTCACTAAATTCAAGCAGTTTGATTGCTCAAACCTTGTCACTTGTTGCCAAGCTTTACGAGCTTCAAGGAGACTATGAGAAGTCTTTGACTTACTACAAGCGATACCATGACATGGACATTCAAAATCAAAAAGAAAACTTAGAAGAAAGACTGAACCATATAAAAACCCAGTTCAGAATTGAACATACACAACATGAACGTGAAATTTTCCGCTTAAAAACTGTAGAACTTAATTCTAAAAATAAAGAACTTCAACATCTGTATGACACCATAGGTATTATTTCTGAAATTGGTCGAGACATTACATCCACCCTTGACCTAGAAGAGGTTTTTAGGAAAATTTATGATAACTTTAATACACTCATGGATGCTTCTTATTTAGGCATTTCTTTATACGACAAAAAATCTAAAATCATTTCTTATCCTATGTTTATTTCTGATGGAAAAAGACAAATTTTCGAAGATGCAAGCATAGATGATGTAAACAGCTTAAGCGCTTGGTGTATTAGAAATAAAAAAGAAATTTTTATCAATGATTACCTTAATGAATACACCACATACAAAGAAGATCCTATGGAACATCGCCATGGTAAACTGGCCCAGTCCATATTGTTCGTTCCCCTTGAGGTGGAAGGTAAAATTATTGGCTCTATTACTGCCCAGTCAACAAACCGCAATGCCTATACAAGCCATAACTTAGACATGTTAAAAACCCTTGCCGCTTACACGGCTATTGCCATCCGTAACGGACAGGAGTCTGACCATTTAGAACTGGAAATCAAACAAAGAAAACAGGCACAAAAGGAACTCGAAAGCCTCAACAAACAGCTTAGTGAAATGTCCTACATGGATGCACTTACGAAGATTCCAAATCGGAGACACTTTGTTGATGCCCTTAATAGAGAGCTTCACCGCTCTATTCGTGAACAAGAACCTATTTCAGTCATTCTCATTGACCTGGACAAGTTCAAAGAGTATAACGACAATTATGGCCATACTGCAGGTGACACATGTCTGGAAACCGTTGCAGGCATACTTGTTGGCAGTTTAAAACGTAAAACGGATTTCGTTGCCCGCTACGGCGGTGATGAGTTTGTTGCCGTACTTCCTAACACGGATTTAGAAGGGGCACGCCTTGTTGCCAATGCCATGCGAGATAATGTTGAACTGGCTGAACTAGAACACGCTTATTCACCTGTATCCCCTTTAGTATCGATCACCTTAGGTATATCCTCTAGTGTTCCAACTGAAGACATGACACTGGAACGTATTGTTCAGTTGGCTGACCAGGCATTATATACAGCAAAAGATATGGGTCGAAATTGTATTGCAAGTAACATTAATCCTATATCAGATTCATAAGGCCATTTTAGCTAAACATAATACATTTGAACAAAGGTAACAGGTGCTCATAGCAGTGTTTGCCGAATTACATTTATACTATTAAAGGGTCCCAGTGTATGCACTGGGACCCTTCATCTATTCAATATTCAAATTTAACTTAAAATATTAAACTCTAAAAGCATTAAAATCTTAAAAGTTTGGATTTTACCAAATACCTTCACCACAAACCTATTTAGAAAATAGACCTGTCTTAGGTTTACTTATCAGTTTTATCTAAACGCTTTTAATGATTGCAACACATAGTTCAGCACTTTTCACAAGGTCAGCAATTTCAATGAACTCTTCAAGCGTGTGAACCTTCTGCATACCAATGCCAAGGTTGATAGCTTTAATACCATTACCATTGTAAATGTTTGTATCAGAACCACCACCAGAAGACGTTAGGTGTGTTGTAGCACCTACAGCATCCATAGCTTTTCTAATAATCGCAATGATTTCGTCATTTTCTTCAACTAAGAAAGCACTGTAGGCTCTTTCAATTTCAATGACAGCTTTAGCACCGAACTTTTCAGCAGCATCTTCAAAACACTTAGCCATATGAGCAGATTGTGCATCTAACTTTTCATTTGAAAGAGAACGCGCTTCAGCTTTAATCTTAACTTCAGGACAAACGATGTTTGTAACCTGGCCACCTTCGAACACACCAATGTTTGCAGTTGTGTCTTCATCAACACGTAGTAGTGTCATATTGCTGATCGCTTCTGAAGCAACCATGATTGCACTGATGCCTTCTTGTGGTGCAACACCTGCATGAGCTGGTTTACCAATTACAGTCACATCAATTTTATCTTGAGCAGGACCTTGAACGATAACTTCACCTGTTTTACCACCCGAATCCAGTACAAAACCCATTTTTGAGTTCACTAGGCTATAGTCTAGGTTCTTAGAACCGTTTAGGCCACCTTCTTCAGCAATTGTAATAACCGCTTCAACATCACCGTGTTCTACATTGTTTTCAATTAGAACCTGGAAAGCTTCCATGATTGCAGCAATACCCGCTTTATCATCGCCACCCAGTACTGTTGTGCCGTCTGTCTTAATAATGCCACCTTCTACAACTGGTTTAATGCCATTACCCGGTGTAACTGTATCCATGTGAGAACTAAACATGATTGATGGTTGGTCCGTTGAACCTTTAAGTCTAGCTACGATGTTATCTGTGTTTGATCCAACAGGTCTACCTGCATTATCACGAAGAACCTCTAAACCAAGTTCCTTCATTTCTGCTACAAGAACGTCAGCAAACTCTTTTTCGTTTCTTGTTTCACTATCAATTTGTACATACTTTAAAAATCTCTGAACCAGTCTTTCCTGATTTACCATTTTGTATTCCTCCTAAAACGTTTCCTGATCCCAGATACTTCGAATTGAACCTTTAATATCTGGTTTAACGTATAAAATCCTCATATACTATCATATCAAAAGTGGGCCTCGAAGAGACCCACTCATTTAAAGTAATCATTGAATATTACGTAACAAAAATAAGAGTTCAAAGTAACATGTTGATTGATTTTCACATCTTTGACCATATGATTTTTTTATTACGTCATTTCATTAAAGATCTGCTGTTTGGAAACTTGAGACAATTTCCTCGTAACTTTGAATGGCATACTGTCTGCCACCATCTGTTAACTTAAAAACCTCGTCTTTAATGACTATACGTTTTTCATCAATGAGCTTTCTCACAATCTTATCCAGAAAATCTTTTCTCCAGTGAAGGTGGTTATAAATTGTTTTTACACCATTCTCTAGAGACTCATCTTCATCTCCTTCATGATTATAAATATGGAACAACATTGATTTTGCAGCAAAGTCCACCTTTTGGAATCGTCTTCTGCGTATAATCGTAATCATGCCTCGGTCTGGTGCTAGTATAAAGACTAAGAGGAATGTCAGCCCCGTCATAAGGGCCATAGACCCCGCAATGGAAACGTCAAATGCTGCTGCAAATTGGTAACCAAAAATACCATTGATTGCACCAATTAGACCACTAATCACTAACATTTTTTTAAGGTCATCCGTCAGTAAATATGCACTGATTGGCGGTCCTACCATAAATGCAATTACTAAAATGGACCCAACCGCTTCAAATGCACCGACAGCTGTTACAGATACTGCACCCATCAGACCATAGTGCACAAGGGCTGGTGAAAATCCGAGAACTGCTGCCAAACCTTTATCAAATGTTACGATCTTAAGTTCTTTAAAGAATAAAACAACCAGTGCTAAGTTTAATAGTAAAATGGCACCCATAGAATATATTGCTTTTGCACCTATGTCTACGCCACTTATTTTTAATCGGTCAAATGGAGCAAAGGCCAGCTCACCAAGTAACACGGTGTCTATATCTAGATGAACAGAACCCGCATATTTTGAAATAATAATGATGGCAATACTAAAGAGCAGTGGAAAGACAATTCCTATTGCAGAATCCTCAGACACCAGTCTAGTATTGTTTAACACTTCTACCAGATACACGGTTAAAACACCTACAATAGCTGCCCCTATTATAAGCAAGGGGGATGTAAAACTATGTACCATGAAAAAGGCAACTACAATACCAAGGAGTATTGTATGAGTAATGGCATCTGACATCATAGCCATTTTTCTGAGGACTAAAAACACACCAGGGATTGAGCAAGCTATGGCAACAATCACTGCGATAATTTGAATTTCTAATTGTGGAGACATTTATAGTCCCCCTTTCATTGGATGGCTCTCAACATACTGAATACCTTCGTCCGTAATGGCCCACGTTTCAAAGTAATCTGAACGTGCCCATCCTTTAGCTTCTAAGTGACGCATGGCTGTTTTCAGTTGTTCAGTAGCCTGACCTCTTCTATTTTTCGTAGGTTTTATCATGGTTATATGATGTCCATGTGTACGATCATCATGGTTCATGGCCAAACTATACAAGTTCATTAAGATCTTGTCTTCATTAAGTTCCATTCTGTTTTTTCTATCTCTTATCATCTTCCAAACAAGCCCTCTATTAGGAGCAAAGGCCAAACTGAATAGAACAAATAGACTCACAACTATTACAATGGATGGGCCAGTAGGCATCTTCTCAATGGATGAACTAATTAGAGTTCCAGAAACACCGGATAAAGCTCCAATAAAGGCTGCAATAACTACCATTTTCCCTAACTTATCTGTCCACTGTCTTGCCGCTACACCTGGGGCTACAAGCATAGCACTCATAAGAATTACCCCTACGGTTTGAAGGCCAATAATAATTGCTGCAACTATCATACCTGACAGTATAAATGTGATTTTCCTAACTGAGAAACCTAAACTCTGTGCGAAATCTGGATCAAAAGAGATAATCTTAAACTCTTTCCAAAAGACAACAACTAAAATCAATAAAACAGTGCCAATACCAATCATTAGCTGAATGTCACGCATGAGCAGGGTTGAGGCTTGTCCGAAAATAAACTTATCAAGTCCCGCTTGATTGGCATTAGGAATTTTTTGAATGTAAGTTAACATTACAAGTCCTATACCAAAGAAGACGGATAAAACCAGTCCCAGTGCACTGTCAAACTTAATGCGGGAGTATTTATCAATAACAATAATCAACCCTGTTGCAAGTAGGCCAGCTATTAAAGCTCCTATTAACAGTACTTCTGTATTTTTAGTTTGCGTAATGATAAACGCTGCAGCGATACCTGGTAAAGCTGCATGTGATATAGCATCTCCAAGGAGACTTTGTTTTCTAAGTACTGCAAAGCTTCCTAAAACGCCACTAATCATTCCAAGGAGTATTGAGCCAAGAGAAACGATTTGAAGCGTATAATCATTTAAGAAATTTTGTATAGCTTCCATTGTTCCACCTAACCTTTCAGGACTTGACCTGTACTGCGGTAAGCCTTTTTAAGGTTGTCTTCTGTAAATACATCCTCTACAGGGCCACTTGCTATGATTTGAGTGTTTAAGAGCGTCACCCAATCAAAATACTCAGGTACGGTTTGTAAGTCATGATGCACTACAATTACCGTTTTGCCTCTTTCACGAAGTTCCTTTAGTAAGTCAATGATGGCTCTTTCCGTCTTGGCATCTACACCTTGGAAAGGTTCATCCATAAAGTATATATCAGCATCTTGAACCAGTGCTCTAGCTAAAAATACACGTTGCTGTTGGCCACCTGAAAGTTGACTGATCTGTCTTTGGGCAAAGTCTTCCATGCCCACTTTGGTTAAAGCGTCTAATGCGTGTGCTTTGTCTTCTTTGCCAGGACGTTTTATCCAACCCAAGTGACCATAACGCCCCATTAGAACAACGTCTTGTACACTCGTTGGAAAGTCCCAATCAACGCTTCCGCGTTGTGGGACATAACCAATATATTTTCTTTGTGTGTTATAAGGTGCTCCATTAAACAAAACATTTCCTGAAATCGGCTTAAGTAGATCAAGCATCGCTTTTATTAAAGTGGATTTGCCTGCACCATTGGGTCCGACAATAGCCATTAATACACCTTTTGGTACTTTTAAATCTATATCCCACAAGACGGGTTTGACCTGATAAGCCACCGTCATATCTTCTACTTCAACCACGTACTTTGAATCATGAGTCATGCCATTGCCTCCTATTTGAGAGCATCTACAATTGTGTCTACATTACTTTTAACTGTACCTAAGTATGTTGCTTCTTCAGATCCTGGATTACCAAGAGAATCCGAGTAAAGCTCTCCACCTATTTCCACATCAAAACCTTTAGCTTTTACTGCTTCTTGCAGGGCTTCAATATTTTTTCTTGGTACAGAAGATTCCACGAATACTGCTTTTATCTGATGTTCTACAATGTACTGTGCTAAATCTCTCACATCACCAGTACCAGCTTCAGATGCAGTACTAATACCTTGTAGACCTTTTACTTCAAAGCCATACGCGTTACCAAAGTACTCAAATGCATCATGTGCTGTGATTAGAACACGGCTTTCTTCGGGAAGTTCATTGACTCTTTCAAGAACATAAGCATGAAGGTCATCTAACTCTTTTGCGTAGGCTTCATAATTTGCTTCAAACTCAGCTTTATGAGATGCATCCAGTTCTACAAGTCCATCCGTAACCACTCGTGCTGCATCTTTCCAAAGTAAAACGTTAAACCATATGTGCGGGTCATCAACATTAGGATCATCTGCTGTTGGTAGAATCTTAGAGTCATCAATACCCTTAGCAATTTCAACGATAAGTTTGCCGCCATCTGTTAGGTTTTCGAAAATTTCACCCATTTTACCTTCAAGGTGTAATCCATTAAATACGATCATATCTGCTTCTTGCATAAGGGTTACATCACCTGCGCTTGCTTTATAAAGGTGAGGATCAATACCAGGTCCCATTAGACCAGTAGCATCTACATACTCACCACCAATAACCCTTGTTAAGTCTGCCAACATCGTTGTTGTTGCAACAACCTTATATTTACCTGAATCTGTAGTTTCTGCTTGTGGTGCACAACCAGCTAACAAACTAGAAACCATCAGTACTGTTAATAATATTGATAATAATTTTTTCATTATTCTTCTCCTTGTCTAATGACGAAAATATGTTTCGAGGCCTCTCGACCAATTATCATTGATTGATTACTGGATACCAAAGTTATTGGACCATTGTAAGGTGCTATATCTTCAACAGTATATTCTGCATTTAATTTGAAATTTAACTTTTTAAGATAGTTTAAAAGTTCATGGTCATCTTTGACCCTAACCACTTTAATCTTTTCACCAACATCCACATCTTGCAATGAAAATGAGTTGCGTTTTTCTATTACCCCATCTAGATTCGGTATGGGGCTACCGTGAGGACAAACTTTTGGGGCTTGTAAATATGTGTATAGCCTTTCTTCAAATGTTTGACTCATGGTGTGTTCAAGCATCTCAGCTTCTTCGTGAACTTCGTCCCAGTTATATCCTAAATGTTCTACTAGAAATACTTCCCATAACCTATGACGTCGGATTACCTGTATGGCTTTATTACGACCTGAGTCTGTTAAAGAAATACCTTTATAGGGTTCATAAATTATGTAATTTCCCGCTAAAAGCCTTTTTACCATTTCACTCACAGATGCTGGAGACACTGATAGTTCTTCTGAAAGTGATTTGTTCGAGACTAACTTTTCATGTCCTCCAAGCTCGTAAATAGCTTTTACATAATCTTGTTCACTACTTGTCATGGGATTCACCAACTTTCTTTTTAGGATAACCTAACTATTTAATAAGTACCACCTTGTAATCATTATAAACATATATTTGAAAAAAATCTATAGTCCCACGTAAAATAATACACTTATTTTGTCCACTTTATCAAAAACATTCATTTTCAGCGGTTTACAAGGAAATATTTTACTCATTTTTCTACTAAAAAAGCTGAAACTACACAAAAAAGAGACGTCTTTCGACATCTCTTAAAAGTTGTTCTATTTTATTCCATAAACTCAAATAGAGGTAAATCTGGTTTTTGTCCTTCACCTTGTTGTTCTAAAAGCCCGTCTAAACCAAAATGTTTTAAGACCATTTGAGAACTTAAACCGAATCCAGAAAAACGCATTTTTTCAAAATCAACATCCATGTCATCTACTTTTTTCAACTTTACCTGTTCAATCCCTTGTTGTAACTCTTCATGATATAAATCAAAGAGTTCTCTTAACTTAAAATCAGAAACGGATTTCATATCTCTTAAAATAGAATCTACAGATCCATACTCATGAATTATTTTAATGGCTGTTTTTTCACCAATTCCAGGCACACCTGGTACATCGTCGTTTCCTTTGCCCATCAATGCATACATGTCAGGGTAATAACCTGCTTCAATTCCATACTCTAGGTAAAACTTATTAGGATTATAATGAACATCCTTTTGTTTACCTAAAATAAGAATGTGGGTCTTTTTAGTCAGAAGTTGTAGAGGTCTTTCTTCTGCAGTTGCAACGTAGGTTTTAAAGTCACTGGCTTCAGCGGCCTCTACCAAGGTTTTGATCATATCTGCAGAATATGCACCACTAAACAAACATTCTAATTCTAACTCTTCCATGAGAACTTGAAGGAGGGCAAATTGTAGTCTATAAGACGGGTCAGCTTCAATGTCTGCGTTGGGATACTCTGCACACCCAAAAGCAACAGCAAGACCCGAGGGTTCGTATTTACCCATAAGTTCTAATATGTAAGACATGAAATTATTGAGCATAGGTACGTTGTGGCCTGTTGACGTCATGATCTTCACATTTTTAGAACTAGAAAACGCCTTATACGATAGGGTTTTTCCATCTACAATTAGTAGTTTCTTCATCTATAAAACCTCCCGGTTCTTATGAAAGCATATTTTGCTGATTATTTCGAAATTTCTATACTCTTATTTTATAACATCTTTTCCCATCTTCAAACAGGAATATTGGATTATTCTATAGGTATTACATAGCAATTAATAGAATCCTTAGACTGCTTTCATCATGATAAAACCCGGTTCATTAGAACCGGGTTTTATCAATACTTAAATAGGCCACTCACCTATTTTCTTAATAGTTAAACTCCTTAAGCTCAAAATACGCTTTAGGGTGCAAACAGGTAGGGCACATATCAGGTGCTTCCATACCTTCGTGAACATGACCACATTTACGGCACTTCCATCTTGAACCGCCATCTTTTTTAAATACATGTTCTGTTTTAACGTTTTCAGCGAGTTTTCTATATCTTTCTTCATGTTCCACTTCAACTTTTGCAATTAAAGTAAAAGCAGCTGCCACTTCAGGGAAACCTTCCTCTTTAGCCACTCTTGCAAATTCAGGATAGATAGAAGTATGTTCTTCATTTTCGCCTTCTGCAGCATGAACAAGATTTTCATACGTTGTACCCACTTTACCAGCAGGGTAGGCTGCAACGATTTCAACTGCTTCACCTGATTCTAAAAAGCTAAAGAAACGTTGTGCATGAACACGTTCGTTGTCAGCAGTTTCAAGGAACAGGGCAGCAATTTGTTCGAAGCCTTCTTTTTTAGCCTTTTTAGCAAACATTGTATAGCGGTTTCTTGCTTGTGATTCACCCGCAAAAGCTTTTAGTAAGTTTTTTTCTGTTTGTGTACCGATAATACTTGCCATTATAATCCTCCCTTGTTTACCTTCTACCCCAGAACACATAATAATTTATGTTTATTTGCCGGGTCTATGTATTTTGTAATCCATTTAGTCATCAAGAATTTTTATACCCAATTTTTCTGACTTATTCATGTTGAGACAATATTTTTTCCAGAAATTTGATAATCAATAATGATTATTATTATTAACAATTGATCCTCATAAACGATTTTTCGTAGATTATACTAACTTTGCCTCTAACCTAAAAATGTTAAATCTAATTTATCTAATTAAAAAACAATAAAAGACCCCTAACTTAGCATATAGCTAAACTAGAGGTCTCAAATTGTTTTATTTACTGACTCGATTATTTTGCAGGTGGTGTAAATACACGTGCTGCAAATTCTCTATCCATCATTAGGATTGCATTTCCTTGACCACCAATAAACTTAAGTTGTGTCAGGATGCTTTCTGCAGCCGCTTCTTCTTCAACTTGCTCATCGATGTACCATCTTAGGAATGATGCAGTTGCGTGGTCACTTTCTTCAAGAGCAATATCCATTAGGTTATTGATTAAAGATGTAACGTGACGCTCGTGGTCAAGTGTTTCTTCAAACACATTTGTAAGGCTTTCCCACTCAGTTTTTGGCGCTTCAATCGCTTCAAGTGTAACTGTACCACCACGTTCATGTAGGTAGTTAAACAGTTTTAAACCATGGAACTGCTCTTCTTCAAACTGAACACGCATCCAGTTAGCAAAACCGCTTAGGTTTTCGCCTTCAAAATACGCAGCCATTGATAGGTAAAGATATGCAGAGTATAGTTCTGCATTGATTTGCTTGTTAATAGCGTCTGCTACTCTTTGCTTAATCATGTCTCTCCACTCCTTTTTGATTCTTATCCTGATTTTCAGGATTATGTAAGTTGTTAAACCATTCAGTATAACTATAACATACCTTTTACATCACCCGCTTAGCTGACGTAAATAAAGTCTGCATAGAGTCACAAAACCTGCCAACGAACAAGGTTCACTGGCAGGTTGAGTTAGCTTAATTAATTGGCAGGTCTATTGTTCGTTTTTCCAAAGACCATGAAGGTTGCAGTACTCACGCGCTACAACTTTCTTAGCGTCTGTTTTAAATACAGCAACTGGCTCTTCGCCTGGATTTAGGTGTTTTCTAAACACTTCGTCACCAGCAATAAGCTCAATCCACTCAATGTAGTGTGCATCTGTCATAGGGTGAAGTGTAGAACCTACAGTTACCTTATAACCGCCTTCAATTTCTTCGATCATTGGAACGTGTTTTTCTGTTGTTTGATCTGCTGTATGTTCTTCAAGAAGAACCATGTCCTCGCCGCAGCACTGAGGTGTTACTGAGCCACCATGGAATACTTCTACAATATTACCGCAATGTTCACATTTATACATTTCAAGTCTCTTAGGCATTCTATATCCTCCTTGATCTTACGGCAGATTTAGACAACTGCCGTTCTAATTTTTCTGGTTACACACACTGCATGTACCACGGAAATATATGTGTTTTTCTGTCACTGCACAGCCCTCAAGCTGTGTAATCATTAAGTCAGTTAAATCCGTTCTGAAGTCGAGTACGTCACCACAGTTGTCACACTTAAAATGTCCATGTACGGATGTATCCGCATCATAACGTGCTTCGTTTTCTTCAATTGTAATAAGCAGTGCAATGTTATTGTCTACAAATAAGTTGAGCGTGTTGTATACCGTTGTTTTTGAAAGTGTTGGTATCTCCGGAAGGAGCGCTCTATAAATCGTGTCTACCGTTGGATGTGCTGTCGTTCCCATGAGGTATTCGTAAATCTTAATCCGCTGGTAAGATGGTTTTATGTTGTTCGTTTTTAGAAAATCCCCGATATTTTCGATTTGCATCGTCATGAACAGCAGTAACCTCTCTCCCTCTAACTTTTGATTGATTCAGTAATTTACTTACTCAACCACAACAAACATATCTTTTCCAACACCACAAATTGGGCAAACCCAATCTTCTGGAATGTCTTCAAAAGCTGTACCTGGTGCAATGCCACCATCTGGATCGCCTACTGCTGGGTCATAAATATAAGCACAAGGTTCGCATTCGTAATTTTTCATAATAATTTCTCCTTATTCTGTCAAAAAGGTTCAGGGGCTCACTTAAAGTCAGCCGCTGAACCTCATCTAAGTCTTCTACTAAGTCAATTGGTATATATCCAAGTGTTCCTGGACTAGCCAGGCAATATGTACTTTAAAGATTATTCAACTGGCTCGAACATATCTTTGCCAACGCCGCATACTGGGCAAACCCAATCATCCGGAATATCTTCAAATGCCGTACCCGGTGCGATACCACCATCTGGATCGCCTACCGCTGGATCGTATTCCCACTGACATGCTATACATACATATTTCATAATATTTGCCTCCTCTTTAATTTTATATTGGGTATTAAACCCGGATTTACACTATCGATACCGTTTTTACCCTAATTACATTTTAATATTCATTTAAATTTTTGTCATTAAATAATCTGACATATTTTATTAAATTTACTCACTGATCGCATAGAAGCAACGTTTTGGAGAGTGAATTTTTTCTTCTTTTTTAAGTTGTTTAATTGCTTTATCAACATCTTTACGTTCAAGACCAGCTCTCTCGGCTACCTCACCTGGACGCATCGGACCTTCTGCATCTGTAAATACCTTTAATACTTGTTCTACTGTCTCCACGTTGTGACCTCCTAATTTAAATCGTTTTTAATTTTGTAATGATTACAATCTAATAGTAGCATAGGGTATTTTGATTGTAAAGGCTTTTGAAAAAGTTTTTTGGAAAATTTTATAACGGACAAAATTGATCTATTTTTAACAAAGTTCTAGTTAAGTTGTAATCATTGCAGGGTATAGAATGAATTGGACGAATTATTATAGACAGACACTAACGGCAATAACACACAATGAATAAGTATTGGAGGCGATCCATCTTGAAAAAACTACAACTAAAAGAGGGTATCCACTGGATAGGAGCCCTAGACCCCAACTTAAGAGTATTCGATATTATTATGTACACAGAGTTTGGTACAACCTATAACTCTTACCTAGTTAAAGGCAGCGAAAAAACTGCAGTCTTTGAAACGGTAAAAGTGAAATTCTTTGATGAATACATTGAGAAGCTAAAATCAGAAATTAATGTTGAGAAACTTGACTATATTGTTGTTGACCATACAGAACCTGACCACTCTGGCTCTGTTGCTAAACTTCTTGAACTGGCTCCAAATGCAAAGGTCGTTGGGTCTTCATCTGCTATTCGATTTTTGAAAGCAATCGCAAACAGGGACTTTGAGTCCATAATCGTCAACTCAGGGGACACCCTTGATTTAGGTGGAAAAACATTAGAATTCATTTCTGCACCTTTCCTACATTGGCCTGACTCTATTTATACATATATTAAAGAAGACAAAACACTCATTACGTGTGACTCCTTTGGTTCCCACTATTCTTTAGATGATGTTTTGTTCTCAAAGATGGACAATGAACCCAACTATAGAAAGGCCCTTAAGTATTACTTTGACATGATTATGGGGCCATTTAAGTCACATATGTTAAAAGCCATCGCTAAAATTGAAGACCTTGAAATTGATATGATTTGTCCTGGTCACGGACCTGTTTTAGACGAAAACCCATGGCAAATTGTTGACCAGTGCAAAGAGTGGTCAACAGAGGTGAATCCAAATACAAAACCAACCGTTGTCATTCCTTATGTTTCAGCATATGGATACACAGCCCAAATGGCTGAGGAAGTCAAAAAAGGTGTAGAATCTGTTGGAGATATTGATGTAACAATGTATGATATGGTTTACACAGAAAAAGCAGATATGATGGGGCTCATTCATTTTGCAGATGGGGTTATATTTGGCTCACCTACCATTAATTCTGACGCCCTGCCTCCTATTAGTGACCTTCTGATGTCCATGAGCCCAGTTGTACATGGCGGAAAGTTAGCTGGCGCCTTTGGGTCTTACGGCTGGTCCGGAGAAGCGGTTAAGAATCTTGAAGATAGAATGAAGCAAGTACGCCTAAAAGTTTCTCCGGGGTTACGTGTTAACTTCAAACCCAATGGGGACGAAATCGGTCAAGCCTTTGAGTTTGGTGCACGTTTTGGCGAAAAAATTCTAGGACTTGAAGTGAAACAAGAACCGATCCATGAACCAACAAGCCGTGCCTCAATGAATCCTACTGGTGATGTCAAAAAGTGGCGCTGTATTATATGTGACGAAGTTTTTGACGGTGTAGAGCCACCCGATGTCTGTCCGGCTTGTGGGGCTTCTCACGAGCAATTTGAAGAATATATTGAAGAGGAAATTACATTTACGTCTGACTTAAAAGCCAATGTTGTTATTATTGGGAACAACGCCGCAGGAACATCTGCAGCAGAAGCAGTTAGAAAAAGAAACACTGAGGCGACCATACGCATTATCTCAGCTGAGAATTCTTTGCCGTATTACCGTCCGATGTTATCAGATTACTTAAGTAACTCCCATAATGAAGACATGTTCTACCTTCACGATGCAGACTGGTATCTTGAAAATGATATTGCTCTAAGTCTGGGAAAAACAGCAACTTCAATTAACAGGGACACAAAAGTTGTCCACCTGGATGATGGCTCTGATGTGAAATACGATAAACTTATTTTGGCTAACGGAAGTCACAACCACATCCCACAAATCACAGATGCCAATAAAACTGGGGTGTTCACATTAAAAACTAAAGAAGATGCCGATAAAATCAAGGCATATGCAAAGAACTGTAAAACTGCTGCTGTGATCGGTGCAGGTCTTCTTGGTTTAGAAGCCGCTTGGGAACTTAAAAATCTTGGCCTTGATGTGAGTGTCATTGAGTTTGCAGACAGGATCTTACCACGTCAGTTAGATACGGAAGGCTCTGAAATATTCGAAATGGGTGTGAAAATTTCTGGTATCCAAATCTTTAAAGAAGCTGTGGCAAGTTCTATTCTAGGTAAAGACCGCGTGGATGGTGTCCAGCTTTGTGATGGTGGCATTGTACCAGCAGATATGGTGCTTATTTCGACAGGAATCCGGTCCAATAAAGAACTGGCTGAAACAGCTGGATTACACTGTGAACGCGGAGTTATTGTAGACACACACATGCAAACATCTGACCCAGATATCTATGCGGCTGGTGATGTTGCTGAGCATAATGGCATTTCTTATGCAGTGTGGCCTGAAGCCCTTGAACAAGGAAAGGTTGCTGGTGCCAATTGTATTGGTGATGAGCTGGAATATCATACTATGACCCCTTCAAATGTCTTTAACGGTATGAATATGAACATCTTCTCCATTGGAGATATTGGCAGAAGTAATCAATCTTACAAAGTTGTTGCTGACAAACACCCTGAAGAAGGGGCTTATAAAAAGTTATACTTTGTGGATGATCAATTCGTTGGTGGTATTTTAATCGGAGATGTTTCCAAAACCATGAGCCTCATGTTAGGTGTGAACCGGGGTACACCAAGCCTTGATATGGTTAAAGATGTTGTTTTAAATCTTAAATAATTTTGCCTTCCTCAACAAAACCATTTCCTCGTGAGGATTAAAAGTACTAATGTAACGGAAGTGCACTTAATCTTGTATGAAAATGCTCTCGGTCTTATATCGAGAGCATTTTTAAGTTTTAGATAAACCTTATGAACTCAATGTATTTTGTCATAATCAAGGTACAACAAACCCAAAGTTCTGATACGAACCAGTCATATCATAAAAATAATATATTAAATTATTTTTAACGTTACTCTATCATTTAAAGATAAGATCATGTAAAATTAAATCAATACATACGTGACAAGATCTGTTAAAGGAGGAAGCTCTGTGAAATTTCAAGATTTTAAGTACGTTCGACCAAATATAGAGTCTATAAAGACGTCTATGACTGAAAAACTGGAAGAGTTTAAGGCTGCAAAAAGTTTTGAACAACAAGACAATTTCTTAGCTGAAATCAACACAATGCGCGCTGAAATTGACACAATGGATAACATCGGTTATATCCGCCACACAATGGATACTACAGACACATTCTACGAAGAAGAACAAAACTTCTGGGACGAGAATAGACCATATTTAGAAGAACTAAACAGTGCATTTTATAAAGCACTCACTGAAAGTATCTACCGTAAAGAACTCGAAGAAAAATGGGGGAGTCAACTATTCACACTTGCTGAAATGACTCTGAAAGTCTTCTCTGTGGAAATCATTGAAGATTTACAAGAAGAAAACAAGCTGTGTACAGAGTACAGAAAACTCATGGCATCTGCTGAGCTGATGTTTGACGGCCAGAAGAGAAATCTTGCTCAAATGCAACCTTTTATGCAGTCTCAAGATAGAAAGATTAGAAAAGAAGCTGCTCAAGTTCATTGGTCATTCTTTGAAGAAAACGAAGCTAAGTTTGATGACATTTACGATAAACTTGTAAAAGTACGACATAAAATTGCACAAAAATTAGGTTTCGAAAACTTTGTAGAAGTGGCTTACCTTCGAATGAGCCGTTCTGACTACAACCACAACGACGTAGCCAACTACAGAAAACAAGTTAAAGAAAGTCTTGTTCCAATAACATCTGAACTTCTTAAACGTCAACAAAAAAGACTGAACCTTGATGCCCTACACTACCATGATGAACAACTGGAATTTACAAGCGGAAACGCAACACCTAAAGGTGAACCTGAGTGGATTCTTGACCAAGGTAAAACAATGTATCAAGAACTGTCAAAAGAGACAGATGAGTTCTTTAAAGTTATGACAGATAAAAATCTACTGGACTTAGTAAGCCGTGAAGGGAAAGCTCCAGGTGGATACTGTACCTATATTGCAGATGAAAAAGTACCTTTCATCTACTCAAACTTTAATGGAACTTCTGGTGATGTAGATGTTCTTACACACGAAGCTGGTCATGCTTTCCAGGTATACAGCAGCCGTAATTTTGAAGTGTTAGAATACAACTGGCCTACAACTGAGGCATGTGAAATTCACTCTATGTCTATGGAATTCTTTGCTTGGCCTTGGATGAACCTCTTCTTTAAGGAAGATGAAGCCAAATATAAGTTCTCACATCTATCTGGTGGCCTAATTTTCATCCCTTATGGGGTTTCTGTAGACGAATTCCAGCATTTTGTGTATGAGAATCCAGAGGCAACACCGGAACAAAGAAAAGCAAAATGGAGAGAAATTGAGAAAAAGTATCTTCCAATGAGAAATTACGAAGAATATCCTTTCCTAGAAAAAGGAACATTCTGGTTTAAACAAATGCATATCTTTGAAATTCCAATGTACTACATTGACTACACACTTGCACAAGTATGCGCATATCAATTCTGGGTTAAGAGCCAAAACGAAAGTTCTAAAACGAAAGCATGGAATGACTACCTAAAGCTCTGCCAAGCTGGTGGTTCTGTTTCATTCTTAAAACTAATTGAACTGGCTAACTTAGACAACCCATTTGAAAATGGGTCTATTGCAAAAGTTGCTGGCCCAATTGCTGACTACTTAAATGGTGTAGATGATTCAAAACTATAAAATATACTAATTATGCTTGTCTAACCTGAGGATATAACTGTCTATTACAGCATCTTCAAGTTGTACTTGTACTAAAAAGAGTAGATCATTATTATGATCTACTCTTTTTATTTAATTTTCTAAGTAACTTTTTTATATCATTTTGTTTACTCTCTTTATGTTAAATACACTTTCACTTTACGGTCTTCAAGCACCTGAATCAACTTGTCTTCTTCCATACGTCTGAGTTCTCTTGATAAAGACGTTCTTGCCACACCAAATCGTTCTGATAACTCTTTCTTTGTCATAGGTAACACAACAACATAGGATTTTGTGTCTTCGCTTTGCTTCAAATCTTTCTCTCTCAACTCATCAAAATACGTAATTAAATTTTCTCTCAGCGTTCCGGTTGAAATTTTCTTAACCGCTTTAACCAAAACCTTGGTTTTGTCTGATATTTCATTTAAATAGGCCTTTAAAAATGCGTCATTTTCCTGGCACCACTTAATAAGTATCTCTTTATCCAGTTGAATAATAGAACAGTCCGACTCTGCAATAACTGTCATTGGATATATTGGATCACTGGAAAATAGTAGGTTGGCACCAATCATATCTCCCGCTTTGAATCTATCTATCATAAAGGTTCTGCCTTCTAAATCATGCCTTTTAACAAACAAAGCACCACTGGCTATGAAGTCAGCAGAATGACAGGGAGTGCCTTCCAAATAGATAACCTGACCTTTGGAATATGACCGGATACTCAACCTTGCACAATCTAAAAAATATGCCCATTCATTTTCTGTCAGTGCCCTTAACATGGGCCCACTGCGTAACTCTTTTACATTCATTGAAAACCTCTTAAAATCTCAATTCATTTTACAAATGTCATTACAAACCTTGTAAAGATCATCATTATGATACTTATAAAACCATCATTTAAATCCTTATAGCGTTCACTATTACAATATATTGATATCATGACTAACTTTTCTTTCATACGTGTGACATATGTAACACCACTATGTTCTTATTATATATTATTCTTTTTATAAGAAACAAACCAGTCAAATTTAGGAGGATTTTATGAAACTTATTCCAATGCTCAGTGGTCTTTCCATACTTTCAATGTGTGTGTCTTATGGAATGAACAAAGAGAAAACGCGTAGTGGTTTGTCTTATGCATTTAACATGATCCGGTCCATGGCAGGAAACCTAATCGCCATCATGTTAGGTATAGGATTAATGTTGGCTTTTTTACCCCAAGATTTGTTACCTAACTTACTGGGTGGCAATCACTTATTTCTCGAAACCATCGGTGCTGCAATGGTTGGATGTATGACCATTATTCCCGCATTTGCCGCCTTTCCACTGGTCAGTTCCCTTCTAAATGCAGGTGGACATATATTACCTTTAACTGCCTTTCTAACCACATTAACCATGGTTGGAGTAGCCACTTATCCCATTGAGTCTGCAACCTTTGGAAGGAAGTTTACTCTTATTCGCAATGGACTCAGTTTTATTGCTTCCGTATTAATAGCACTTCTTCTTGGAGGAATTTTAAAATGATTTTAAATAGAAAACCATCAAACAAAAATAAACAAGTAATCCAAATGACAGACACGCAGATATATAAAATTCTAAACAACAATAAACTCATCTTTCTTATGTTAATGCTCTATGTTTTTACACAATTAAAAGCGCCCCAAATAGGGCGCTCTGCACTTTACATTGCTAAAGATAACATTCTACAATTAGTCATGGTTATGCCCATCATACTGGCACTTACATCTCTTATAAAAGCATGGGTGCCTGAAGATCTTATTAGTAAAAACCTAGGGCGCAAATCGGGTGTTAAAGGAACACTCATGGCTTTTGTTCTTGGTAGTGTTTCAGCCGGTCCCATTTACGCAGCTTTTCCGTTTGCTAAAGTTTTATTGGACAAAGGAGCAAGCGTTCGTAATATAACCATTTTACTGAGTTCTTGGGCGGTTATAAAAGTGCCCATGCTAGCAAATGAGCTGGCATTTTTAGGCCCAGAGTATATGATCACCAGATGGTGTTTAACCGTTTGTCTTATTTTCGTTCTGAGTGTTATTACTGAAAAGTTGGTTTCAAAAGAAGACATTCTACTAGACATCCAAAACCGCGAAGAACAAGAAACTTTTGTATCCTCATCAGATCACACCATTAGTCCATCCTGTACAGGATGTAGTGTCTGTCTTAAAGCGCTTCCCGCTGACTACGACCACTTAATTATTATTGAGAACAAACAAGCACGTTTTAAGGCAAATACAGACTTTCCGAAATCTATACTGGATACTTTAAACACAGTCTGTCCACGAAAGGCTATTTTATGAAACTCGGTCTCTTTTTATTGACTCCAGTTTATACATGACAGGTAACAAAATCATGGCAACTATACCTGCTGAAAATCCATTATTATATAAATTTAATCCTCCGTGCAGTCCACCAACGTTTAGAACAACCGACATATGAACAAAGGCAGCTGTAATACCAGCAATCCAACCGAATCTCCCTGCGAAAGGTGCCAGCCCAGTACCAAACAATGCAGCCAATTGTAATGCTGGATCTGTAACATGCCATATTTTTGTTAGGGCACCAAGGTAAATACCTGCAAAAATTGGTAGCACATTCATTACATGTTTGCCCGCTGCACCAAAACCCACAATGGTTAGAACCCCTCCAAGGGTTGGCCCGTTTAGATCACCACCCACTGCAAGTAGATAACTTGTGGCTAACATGCCGTTCACACCCATGTTAATCACAGTCACCCCAGCACCAAACTCATCTAAGTAGTCTGTTGGTGCTTGACCAGATGTTTTTAAAAGTTTCTTGTATCCTTTCCAGGCATAAGGGTTCCACTGGCTCCCAGCTATGATCATTAAACCAAATAGGGTATTCATAAAGGCAAATAGAACAAACTGATGGTCCGTGTTCCAAATGAGTCTTGGCGCTGGCATATAGCCGTAAGACTTAAATATAGAAACGAACACAGTACCAATAATACCCGCAGCAAAACCAACATTATATAAGTTAAATCCATCGTGGATTTTTTTAAGCCATGCACTGACAATAGGTAAAAGTAGTCCCGTTAATATGCCAGCTGCTGTACCTGCAATCCATCCAAAGGGTTCAGGTGTGGATGCAGAGTAAATGAGGTCACTTACCATGGGTGCCATAGCTGTACCAAATAGACCCACAGGCCAAAGTGACTTCACACTTACTTTAAAGATTTTAGCGTGGAGTACAATCCCTGCTAATATAAACCAAACGTTGAATAAGTTCTTACCAAATAAAGCAAAACCCATAATCAAAAATAAAGCTGCCACAGTAACACCATCAGCTTCATCTCTAATGAATAGGGTTATAAGTGTTAGCACAAGTCCTAAAATTCCTGCATTTACAAATGCTGAACCCAGTCCTCCAACTACAATATAATCTGTAATAAGTGTACTTGGTTCTAACATAATTCTAGTTAAACCCTCTACAATTTCACCAGGTGTCTCCACCAAAAAACCCCAAATTAAAAATGCTACAGAAATGCCCAGTGGCAAAAGCCACGGGCTAATCAACTTCTTCCTCATTAAATAAACTGCCTCCTCTATTTTAGGTATATTATGAGTATTGTACCAATCCTAAAATTGAGGGACAAGGTTTTTTGTGGTATTTCTTATGAATATATGTTCATATATTAATATAAACTTGTTTTATCCGTCATTATTGAATCATGAGCTCAAGAACATATCTTGACCTAACTGTAAAAAACCTCGAATATATCATATTCGAGGTTTTAAGGCTTATATTATTTTAGTTAATAATTTCAAAATACTGAGTATCATCTTCTGAGAACATAGCTTTAAATTGAATTCCAACATGTTTAGCATCTTCAGGTATTTCAAATACTACATCCGCAGTTCTCGATTCCCCTACTGGAATACCATCCATGAATCCACTATCGCTATCCCCACCTACAGTTCTTGAGTGAGAGTATCCTCTGTCATCTATCGCTTCAAATTCAAGATATACTCCAGAGTTAAACTCTTCATCAGAATTGTTCTCCATAGTTAAATTAACTACTAAATAAGTGTGATTTTCACTTAGTCTATTTAATACATCTTTCTTAGACGTTCTGTAGCTATTCACAGTTATTTTTCTATCACTAAGTTCTACCGTTTCACCAATTTGAATACCTGGAGCTTTTGACAATACAAACGGTTGAGCTTCCACAACGTCAGGACCACTTAGATAAATGTTCGTTTCCTCTAAATTATCTTCAAACATTGGGTTAAAGTTCAAATATAACATAGCAGATAAATCTTTAGGAACTTCATAAACAATTTCACCTCTAAGCTTGTGCCCTGGTAATGCTGTACCGTCAAACGATGCATAAACATCGCCACCAAGTTCTTGTGAATACTCGTTTCCTTGAGCATCAAGTAAGTTAAAATTCATCATTGAACTAAACGAAATTTCTGTTTGGTCTAAGTTTGCAAATGACATGTCAATTATCAGAAACTCATTTCCCTCTTCTGGTTTAGAATAACCAGCGCCTTCTGATGTTCTAAACCCATTCACAGTGAATATGCCGCCATCCTCGAACAAGATATTTTCACCCATAGCAAAGTCTTGTTTAAACTCTCTTGGAACACAAACACTTATCATATCGTAGTAATCCGTGTAAAATGCTAAAGCATTCAGATCATCAACAAAGGTTGTTCCCCATTCCCCATTTTCAAATACAACCGTCTTCTCAGATTCAAAATTGTTAGGTTTTGAGTATTCGCCATGTATTTTTGTATATCTAAAGTCGCGTTCCTCTCTTTTAAACTTATAAATCCTTACTTTTTCATAAGTATTACCATAGTCATCAGTATGATTTTCTATTTCTTTCACAAACTCGAAATCTGAAAACTTAGTAGAGTACGTTTTAGCCACAGCACTTCTAAACTTCTCTAACACTTCATATGGCACTTTATCTCTATAACTTGGAATCATGACATTATAGGTTCTTTCATAATCCTCATCTTCAATTGATTTGTAATATTCAATTACTTTCTCTAAAGCTTCATCGTTCTCTACTACTTCAGATGCTGTTTCTTCTGAAGGTGTTTCAACCTTACTATCAGCTGACGCGTCTGTTGACGTCTCTGATGCCCCACCACCGCATGCAATCAGTGATAAAGATAACGCAGCAACCGATAAAAGCAGTGAAACTTTCTTAAATTTTATGAATTTCATCAATTTCTCCTCATTGTCTATAGTCTAAGTATACCTAAGCTGCAACGGCCTCTTGGTCTAGTTTTAATTTTTCAATTTTACCAACTTTACTCACACCTACAAAACTTAAGATAATCATTGGAATTTCAAACATAATGTAAAGTAGGAATAAAACTCCTGAAACTGAGTATAGTATCCCTGACGTGATTGCTGCCCATTTCTTGTTTTGGAAAAATCCAACCCAGTTAAAAATAACAGCTAGAACTAACACTCCAAAATGTGGTAATACCAAGGCTGTTGCCAATGCTGATCCCACTTGTTCTGCTCCCTCTGTACTCCCTACACTACCCATAAAATGTGTCATTAGGTAAAACATGTAGAGTGTTCCCAACACAGCTGAGGTAAATAAAACTTTACTTCTAAACTTAAACATAACTATTCCCGCTTTCATAATTCATTAGTCCCATATTTGTTATTATTATAAATAACAATCCCTAATTTGTATTTTACTATATTAAATCTATTTTTCAACCATAATTGTAATTATATTCTATTGTTCTTTTGTCATTTTTTTACCTTTTTTTCACTCTTTAGGTCTCAAATTTTACACAATAAAAAAGACCGCTCCCTACCAGAAGCGGCCTTAATTCATTCATTGTTATTATGCGGTTCACTCTACTTAGAGTAATTTACCAATGTTTTGATAACTTTCTCCATTTGCTCTTTATCTACCGGTTGGCCATCATCATCGAGGATCAAACACTCCATAGCATGTTCTTCCATGATTAAAAGTCCAACTTTGTGTACTGAAGATTTAATTGCAGCAATTTGAAGAAGTATATCATCGCAAGGTTTACCGTCTTCAACCATTTTTTCAATGCCAGCAATATGGCCTTTAATGGTTTTCAGTCTGTTTATAACGCTTTTCTTTGCATCTTGCTGTGCCATACTTTTGCCTCCTTGAATTCCTACCATTATGATATCATATTCTTCAGTCACTGGGTAGGATTCTAGATGAATAGGTTTACATTGGCTTCTTCGGCAGCTCCTAGGTAGGTTGCAACGCCACCCATGTTTACACCATCGATAAGTTCACCTTCTGTAATACCCATTAAGTCCATAGACATGTTACATGCAACAATGTTTACACCGTTGTCGATGGCTGTTTGAAGCAGTGTTTCCAGTGAATCAACATTGTGTTTTTTCATAACCATTCGGATCATTTTTGGACCCATACCAAACATATTCATTTTTGATAAACCAAGTTTTTTCGTGCCTCTTGGCATCATACCCGAGAACATTGCACCCAAGAAATCTTTACTTGCACTTACTTTTTCATGTCTTCTAAGAATATTAAGTCCCCAGAAGGTGAAGAACATTGTAACGTTACGTCCCATTGAAGCCGCACCATTGGCAATAATTAGAGATGCGATGGCTTTATCCATGTCTCCACTAAAGACAACCATAGTCTTATCATCAGGCAACTCAACAATGGAGTTTCCAGAAACCATAGGCGCTCTTTTCTGACCTTTCATCAGGCGGGCTACCACTTCTTTTTTCTCATTTTTATCTACAGTAATAAGGGTGTTTCCAGTTTTACTTGCCCACACACCAATATCACTTGCAAAGCCAGGATCGGTTGCACGTACTTCAAGCACGTCGCCATCGTACATTTCTTCCATTCTTTTATAGACTTGCATGATCGGACCTGGACATTGTAGGCCACACGCATTTAGTTTAACCACTTCACCTGTTTCTTGAATTGGAAATTCTTCAATACTGCCATCATCCGCAAAGTTTATATCACAATCACACATATTGCCTCCACATTTATCCGCATCGTCAGGGTTTTGGCAGAACATACAAGAGTATGTTGTATATCCACCTGAGAAGTTGTAAACCTTGTCAAATCCAAGTTGACGAAGAACACGTTCACCAACATAACCTCTTAGACCCACTGCACAGTAAACAATAATGTGTTTGTTCTTGTCTAACTCGTCTGCTCTTTCTCTAAGTTGGTCTAACGGAATATGATATGAACCTTCAATATATCCCAGTTCTCTTTCAATTTCTTCACGTACATCAAGAATAATGGTCTCTTTTTCATCAAAGTCATGAATTTGATTCCAGTGTACATGTTCACTTTTGCCTGTTAACACATTTTCAGCTACAAAACCTAACATGTTTACAGGGTCTTTTGCTGAGCCAAATGGAGGTGCATAAGCAAGTTCTAGATCTTTAAGGTCATAAATCGTACCGCCATATCTTAGAGCAGTTGCAATAACGTCAATACGTTTATCAACACCGTCATGACCAACACCTTGTGCCCCAATAATTTTACCATCTAGTCCGTAAATCAGCTTTAGGGTCATTGGCATTGCACCTGGATAGTAGCCTGCATGAGACTTTGAATGAATAATAATCGTCTTATAGTCCTCACCATAGACTTTGCCATTGTTTATTAGTGTTTTTTCATTATGGCCTGTATTGGCTACTGCTAAGTCAAAGACCTTTGCAATCGAAGTGCCTTGAGTGCCTTTATATGTTTCTTTAATGCCAGCAATGTTATTTGCTACGATACGCCCTTGTTTGTTGGCCGGACCAGCGAGAGGAACCATCGTTTTAGTTTTATCATTAAAATCAACCACTTCAATGGCATCACCCAGTGCATAAATGTTTTCGTTGGATGTTTTCATATAGTCATCTACAACAATACCACCACGCGGATTCACATCAAGTCCTGCATCTTTTGCAAGTTGTGAATTAGATCGAATACCGATTGAAAGTATCACTAAATCTGTTTCAATTTGAGCACCACTTTGAAGTTCAACGCTTGTTTTACCAGAACGTTTGTCATGATGGAAAGCTTTAACCCCATCACTCAGTCTTAAGTCAACACCCTGTTGTTTCATATGTTGGTGTGTGATGTTTGCCATTTCAAAATCGATAGGTTGCATTACTTGTTCAGCCATCTCTACTACGGACACTGTACAACCACGCTCGTGTAGGTTTTCAGCCATTTCCAGGCCGATGAATCCACCACCGATTACCACAGCATGTTGAGGTTTTTTATCGTCAACGTAGCCTTTAATCATATCCGTGTCTGGAATATTCCACAGACTAAAGATGTTTGGAGCATCAATCCCTGGAATTGGTGGTCTTAGAGGTGTAGAACCCGGTGAAAGAACCAAAACGTCATAAGATTCTTCATAAGCTTCATTTGTATTGTGGTTCATTACACGCACTGTTTTCTTTTCTTTATCGATAGAAAGCACTTCGTTACGAACACGAATGTCCATGTTAAATCTTGCGCCCATACCCTCAGGGGTTTGCACAAGTAATGCTTCACGTTCTTCAATGGCTTCACCAATGTAGTATGGTAAACCACAATTTGCAAATGAAATATAGTCACCGCGTTCAAACATAATAATCTGTGCTTGTTCGTCTACTCTACGGAGTCTTGCTGCTGTACTTGCACCACCTGCTACACCACCAACGATTAATACTTTTTGCCCCATGTTAACCTCCCAAATAATATCCACTGCACCCGGCTTATTGATATAAACTACTTAATTTTAAATAGGCTATATAAATAAGTCGAGTTCACATTGTTAAAAGATAGATTATTTTTACCGCATACCCCCTAGGAGGGGGTCTTATTAAAATTCATTATATGATCTTGCACCCCCCCTGTCAAGGGGTCTTTGTTGAAAAAATAACATCAGCTATAATTTAATGAATGAAATAAAAAAAATCCCTAACAAGATCGTTAGGGATTTTAGGTATATTAGTAGTCTAATTCGTACAAATACTGAAGATGTTTTCTTTCTTCATCAATTATTTCTTCAATTTCTTTTTGATGATGGTCTTCAATAACCTTTTTCATCTCAAGCAGGAATAAAATTGTATCTTTTTCTAGTTGAACCGCTTGGCACACAGATCCATGAAGGTCTTCCGGTGTTGCTGTCGTACTTAAAAACTTAATGTTTTTTTCAAGCATTACTTTTACATACGCCATGTAATCTGCGTCGACTTTTTCCTTAGGAACGAGAGATGACTTATAGCCAGTATAAATCTCTTTATGTTTTAACTCTTGTCGTGCAAGGAGTGAAAATAAATCTGAAACTTCTTTGTTATCAACACGACCACTCAGTTCTGTATATAACTTGTTTCCAGTGCTTTCAAGTTCTATGAGTGCATTCAACAAATCTTCCAAAATAAACTTTTCTGACATATTGACCTCTTTTCTCTATAGTTCTTTAAACGCCTTTAATGTAATTACATTTATCTTCCTGAGTTTCTTGTCTAATCTTTTAAAGCTTTACTTAAAACTCTAGTGATATGGAGTACCACTTTCTTTTAATGAGTAAAAAATCCCTCTACAATGCCATATTGTAGAGGGATTTAAATGTCTTATAACATATCAATCTTTCTTAAAAGAATTGATTAGCCTAGGAACATCTTGATATCGTCTTCAACTGAACCAATACCACCGATACCGAATGTTTCAACAAGAACGTTCGCTACGTTTGGTGATAGGAATGCAGGAAGTGTTGGGCCAAGGTGGATGTTCTTAACGCCTAGGAATAGAAGCGCTAGAAGAACGATAACAGCCTTTTGCTCGTACCATGCAATGTTGTAAGAGATAGGTAGTTCGTTGATATCGTTAAGCTCAAATACTTCTTTCAGCTTAAGAGCAATAACTGCTAGAGAGTATGAATCGTTACACTGACCAGCATCTAGTACTCTTGGAATACCACCGATATCGCCTAGGTTTAGCTTGTTGTAACGGTACTTCGCACAACCAGCAGTAAGGATAATTGTATCTTGAGGAAGCTTTTCAGCAAACTCAGTGTAGTAGTCACGGCTCTTCATACGACCGTCACAACCAGCCATTACGAAGAACTGCTTAACAGCGCCAGTCTTAACAGCATCAACAACCTTGTCAGCTAGTGCAAATACTTGGTTGTGTGCGAAACCACCAATGATTGTACCATTTTCGATTTCTGTTGGAGCTGGAAGTGTCTTAGCCATTTCGATAACTGCAGAGAAATCTTTCTTGCCGTTAGCGTCAGCTTCGATGTGTGTACAACCAGGGAAGCCTGAAGAACCAGTAGTAAAGATTCTCTTAGCTACATCGCCAGTTGGAGGAACGATACAGTTTGTAGTGAATAGGATTGGGCCATTAAATGACGCAAATTCTTCCTTCTGCTTCCACCATGCATTACCGTAGTTACCAACGAAGTGATCGTATTTCTTGAACTTAGGGTAGTAGTTAGCAGGTAGCATTTCACTGTGTGTGTAAACGTCTACGCCAGTACCAGCAGTTTGCTCTAGAAGTGCTTCCATATCGTGTAGGTCGTGACCAGAGATCAGGATCGCTGGGTTAGCTTTAACACCGATATTAACTTCT
>Ga0209379_10000474_pt1 | contig 33730 bp, 28 predicted proteins | sample tdDd001_FD_187124 | JGI IMG/M metagenome (GOLD analysis project Ga0209379, IMG submission 187124) | Marine sediment microbial communities from the Atlantic coast under amendment with organic carbon and nitrate - tdDd00.1 (SPAdes)... | ecosystem: Environmental > Aquatic > Marine > Coastal >... | reverse complement strand
TAACAACAGCAGTTTGCCCTCTAGTAATTAACTCATTAGGAGCTATCATACTATCACCCATTCCACTTATAAACCCAAGATTAACTGCAATAATCATTGATTCCTTGTACAAAGGATCAACGTTCTCAAAATCATTGAAATCTCCTGAGTATATTTTCATATCATCACTAATTGTAATATCCAAAGCATCTAATGACTTAATTAATATATCTACTACTTCTTCTCGAGTTGACATATTCTCCGGTTGTAATAGACCATTATTATTGACTTTTATTAATTCCAAAGTAATAGCATCTTGCATAAAGTTGTCATACCACTGACCCGATTGAATATCTTTAATATCCTTATTATAATCAGGCAAACCATCAGCATCACCGACTATAACATTCATCACCAAAGTAATGATTTCTGCTTTTTTTATATTATCATCTGGCGCAAAAGAGTTTTCAGTCTTTCCAGCAATAATTCCTCTTTCATTTAAAAAAGTTACATACTCTTTACTCCAGTGTTTAGTAATATCCTCAAATTTACCATCATATACTTCTATTATAGGTTTTTCATTATTAATAAATGCACTTTTATAGGCCGTTAGATCTATTTTTTTGTACTTATTATTTATCATATTGATTGTCTCAACGTCACCCGCAATACCTGCATTTAGAAAATCCATTCTATCGCTCTTACTCCAGCCTTTTAAAATTTCGATATTCCTCTTTAATTCTTCTTCTGATATACCATATGATTTTAGTGCTTCACTTTTAGTTCTAATAACTTCTTTATACAGTAAATCTAATCCCATACTAGAAGAAAAAAGAACTTCTAATAATTCAGCATTCTCTTTTTTCTGTTCTTCAGAATACTTACTGAAATTATCAAATATCAAATTAATATAACCTTCATCTATCATCTCAGCAAAACAAGTTGTTGAAAACATTAAAAAACATATAATCATTAAACATATTTTTTTCATTCATCTCATCCTTTATAGCTATTCATAGTCAAAATTAATTTACTATATACATAGTGCAATTAATTATATCATGTGATACCAATCACACAGTCCTTTTGACGTATTTAGCCATCTGAGGGTTTATTTAGCCAAAAGAAAATCCGAAATATAAAAGTGAACACTAACAATTATATCCGGATGTTATATAATTAATTACTTTCTTCTAGCTTTTCTTTTATAACTTGTATTTTAGTTGCAGATTCAACAAATCCATATGCCCAATGATCAACTAACACATCAATAAAACTAGGTGTTTCAGGTTCAAGGCTTTCACGATTAATTATTTTATTAATCATTACAACAATTTGCCCACGTGTTGTATAATCATCCGGTTTAAAAGTACCATCCTCATAACCACTTACAACTTTCGCATTGTATGCCTTATTAATTGCATCAAATGCCCAATGGTCTACACTAACATCCTTAATAAAGTGTTTGGCTAACTCAGAATGTTCGATCTCCATAATATCCCACACGTTGGATATAACAACAGCTATTTCAGCTCGGGTAACTGGCGCATCTGGTTTAAATGTATTATCCCCATATCCACCCAACAAATTATATTGCTTTGCTATTTCCACATATTTATAAGCCCAATGATCAACATCAACATCTTTATATGTAGGGATTTCGAATTCTTCATTTTTAATTGAAAATCCAAATTCATCAGTATCTAGTCTTAAAACTCTAACCATCATGGTAGCAATTTCAGCTCGGGTTATATCCTTCTCTGCTTTAAATGAATTATCTGGATATCCAGAAATGTAAGGACCATAGAATTGTATTGCACCTTTTGGAGATTCTTCAGTAACTTGTACAATTATTTCTTTATAGACATCATACCCTTTAACCGTTGCTGTAATTTTGGCTGTTCCTTGTTTCGAAGAACTTAAAGTCACTAAACCATCCTCATCTACTTTAGCAACCGAAGGGTCATCAATAGTATATATAACACTTCGTGATAAACCACCAACGGTTGGTATTAATAAAAACTCGTTATAATATCCTTCTGTTAATGGATTTGACGAATCTAATTCAATAAATTCTGTATTCATTCTTAAAGTTATCTCTATCAATGTTTGCTCTGGTGTCGGTGTATAAGGTGTTCGAACCAGCAAATTTGAATCTCTTGATAATTCAATTGCATATTTCATAAGATCATTTTCATTCAAAGACATTTCAACACTTTCGAGCATTACATTCCCTAATCCCATAAACACATCCACATACTCTACTATTTCATCCATATCAACAGATTGATCTCCAGAATAATCTTCTGGATAATCAATTGCAACTCTTACCAACTCATTAATAAGTGATTGCCTTATATCGTCTCTTAATCCAAGAGTTCGTGACATACTGGTATTAGATAAAGTATTGTACGTTTCAAATGCGATATAATCACTAATGACAATATTCATTAGCCCTTGCATTACAATTATTTCACCAGCTTGTTTTCTATCGTATTTGGTAATAATGCTTTGCATTTCATGTGGTAATTGTCTAAATAACTCGTTTAAATAGTTATGAAAACGTACCATATATTTTGAATAGTCAAAGTTTCGATCGTGAAATAAATCAGCATATATGTTTTCACCAAAACTATAATTATACTCTATATCATCAATATTTTCTGGGAAAGTACTCATAAAGTAATTCATTAAGAAATATATACTATCTGTTCCCAAACCATATTTTCCAAGAAGAGATTTACGAGTACTGTCTCTGTCTAATACCGTCGAAATATTAGATTCTACAGAATCATGTCGTAACGCAGATAATATATAAAAAAACTTTACACCATTAGTTACTTTTTCATTCAATAAATTATCAAAAACACGAAACCATACAGCACACGATTGCGATCCATCTGTATTAATGTCTGGTATTGCTTCTTCTAGTGATGTTTCTGATGAAAAAACTATAGAATTCATAAATAAAACCATTACTAACAATAATATGATTATTCTCATGATACCTTTCACTTCATCACATCCTTTACTTATTCTGTTAATATACGTTTCTTAACATAGAACTCTGAAGCTGCTTCAATATCGCCATAGTAAAAATAATCTATAGCTACATCTATAAACTTGGATTTCTCAGACTCTAATGGTTCTCGACCTAATAATTTGTTAACCATATAGACTAACTCCTCACGAGTTGTGTCATCATTAGGTCTATAGGCATTATTTAAATATCCTGTTGTTACTCTGGTATTATATAACCGATGTATTGCATCTGCAGCCCAAAATTCATCCTTTACATCAGGTATTGCTACAATATGACTACTATTTACACTCATATCACTATATTTCCAATAATTTGTGATCACTTGAGCAACCTCTGCCCTTGTGATAGGAGCTGATGGTAAAAAGCTACCATCCTTATAGCCTGAAAATATATTAGTTTCATACATTGCTTGTATATAGGCGTAGGCCCAATGATCATTATCAACATCTGTAAATACTTGATTACCAGTTTCTTCTACCTCTAAATTTAGAATTTTCGAAAAAATTGTAGCAACTTCTGCTCTTGTAATTTCTTTTTTAGGCCTAAAAGTTCCATCCGAGTATCCTGATATATAAGGAGCAAAAAATTCAACTTTACCTAGCGGAGTTTTTTCAACAAATAAAATATCTGCATAATCCACAGCACCACCAACAACGGATTGTGCTTTTAATTTTACTGAGAAATCACCCACACCATCAGGTACATCCTCTTTTGTAGTTACAACACCGTTCGCATCTACTGTCACATATTGGTTATCATCAACAGACCAAATAACATCATTTTTAGATGCCCCACGAACAGTTGCCTGAAAGTCATAAGATGTAAAGTTTGGATCAGCATCAACACCATAATCTAATACAATCGCATCAGTATTTAAATTAATTGATACACTACTTGTAATTATTATTGGATCTAAATCATTGTTTGGTCGTGTATAAACACTTTCTAATTTCTCATTTTTGATAAAAGCTATCATATGAGAAGATTCGTTATTATCCTCGCCCCTTATCCTTACAGCAACCACGGTTGTATTACCAGACAAAGGGATATTAAACTCATGATTTGAAGGATAAATAAAACCAGATTCACCATTTGAATCTATAAATGATATCATGTCAGAAGAAATTTTCGTAAGGATATTAAATTTTATGTTGGTAATATCTTGATCAAAACTTATATAATAATCCATGTTAGACTCTGATGTTTTTTCATTCAATCCTGTAGTTCCTAAGTTGACTTTTGCTATTCTACTATCATTCGGATCCTGTTTATACTTAACAAAAAATTTATATCTTCTAGTAATACCATATTTCTCTACCTGAAATTCAAATACCGTTATATCTTTATCTAAAGCAATATCTATATCTGAAATTTTCTCATACACATTCTCTTTATAAATAATCCTAGAACCAGAAGCCATTTCACCGTTTAACTTCAAAGTATCAACTGTAGAATCAACACTTAACAAATAATTATATTTAAGTGAATTGTACCCAAAATCATAATTGTCAAACAAAGTCAATGATTTCAGCGGTGAGTAATTCAGTGCAGCATTTATATCTATCAAACCTTGTCCTATAGCATTCAATCTATCCTGTTCATCGTAATCACTCGGTAAAGCAATTCCCTGGTTGTATGCTGTTTCTCTAACGATATCTCTAATGTTAGCTGGTGATAAAAAAGGATACTTCGCTTTCAACAATACTATTAACCCTGTGACATGCGGTGCTGCCATCGAGGTACCAGACATAATTTTCCCTGTAGTATTACTTCTATAATTACTACTTAATATATAGGAACCTGGAGCTACTACATCAATTTCAGAAAATACGCCGTCAACATTCCCAGCAATATTTGAAAAATCTGAAATCCCTAATTCATCTTTTGATGGATGTTTGGCAACAGAACCAACTGATATAGTTGTACTATAAGAAGCAGGTGTTAATATAATATTACTAAACCTATCCGAGCCACTATACTTTTGATGATAATCTTCACCATCAATCCAATGATTACTCGTATTTCCTGAAGATGCGACGATTATAACACCTTTTGCTTCAGCATAAGCTATAGCTTCATCTACATGTTTTAAACCACTTGAAATATATAAACTCATATTTATCACATCAGCATCGTTATCTACTGCATATATTATGCCTTTTGAAACTGCAAATGAATTTATATAACCTGTGTCTGAATATACTTTGATAGGTAATATCTTTACCCCAGGTGCAATACCAACAACATTGTCAGAACCAGAATTAATTTTCGCTCCAATAATACCAGCAACATGTGTGCCATGACCATTGTAATCTGTTGGATCATCATCGCGATGATAAAAATCATACCCATTATCCATTATGTTTAAATCAGGATGATTTAAATTAATGCCTGTATCTATAACAGCAACAATAATTTCTTCTGATTCTCCTTCTTTATATGGTATTAAATCTAACTGTGACCAAACTGGATTCATTTCTATGTAATCAAATCTCCAACTATCATATGTGTTCACATCACTCGGTATGTCAGAATAGTCATCTTCTTCTGCATAACTTGCTATTATACTCAATGCAAACAACAATAAAAGAACCATTAAATTTTTTTTCATAAAATTCACCTTTTCCTCAGTTAATATAATTGCTAATCAATATAAACATAATTGATACAATCATATTGTCTTTTAGTCATATATAGTATTCTTCAATAATCAAATCATACTAAAATAGTCTTAACTATATCCTCTAATTATTCTTACAACAAACAATTTACACATATCCTAATTCATCATTCCTATTGCAATAAATCTTATAGTTTTTCTCAACTTCATCTCGCTAATTATGTAATCTTAATTGTATCACTCTATAATTAATAAACTACTTAATTTACGTATTTAGACCTATATAAGCCTATTTAGCCAAAAAAAAAGTACCCTAATCAAAAATTTTTTATACTTCCTTGATTTACTTGTTTGTAACTATTCTAAGTGCTATATTAGAAATATAAATTAGGATATGAGGTATAAATATGTTTGAAAGAATAAGAAAATTATATAATACTAGAAAATATTTTAATACATTAGTAATGTATGCCCACGGGCATTTTATAAGTATTTTTAAGTTGATTGTTTTTGATACTATTAGTACTAGTAGTGGGATATTACTAGCTATTTTATCAAAAAATTTAATTGATAATGCAATAGAACATGATACCAGATTATTTTTATTATATTTATCACTTTTTACTTCTATCAGTATTATTGCTTTATTTTTACGCTCTTATACCAAATATCTGAGGCAACTATTTTCAGAACAATTAAATAACGAAATTCAACTTAAAGTGATGAACAATTATTTTACAATGAAATGGTCTGAAGTCAACAACTATCAAACTGGTGATGTTATTACACGAATCACAAAAGATGTCAGCTCTATAGTCCAATTATATACCCTGACAATACCAACTATTATTTCTTTGTCACTACAATTTATCCTTGCGCTAATTATTGTTCTTCAGTATGATGTCTTATTAGGTTTATATGGTTTTACTATAGCACCTTTTATCACACTAATAAGTATCCATTTTAGTAGAAAAATAAAACCTCTTCAAGATCAAATTAATACTACTGAAGGTAGATATCGATCTTACTTATCTGAAGTAATTCAAAATGCAATTATTGTTAAAACTTTTCAAAACGAAGAAGGCGTAGTCAATAATGTTAAAGGAATCCAAAAAGATAAAATTTCGTTAATTTTAAAAAAGAATAGAACAATTATTGGAGTCAACTTTATGATAAGTTCTGGATATACAATAAGTTCTACTATTGCTCTTGGATTTGGAGCGTTTAGAATATCTCAAGGTATAATTTCATTTGGTACATTTACAGCCATTTTACAGTTATTATCACGTATGCAAACGCCAATAATGACGATGGCTAGATTAGTTCCACAATATATATCAACGATAGCTGCTGTAGATCGTTGTGAGCCCTTTAATAGACAGAATATATTCTCATATGAAGAAAAAACAACTGTTTCCTATTCACTTGGAATTAATATTAATGATTTAAGTTTTAATTATAAAGATAAACAACCTATTTTTTCGAATTTGAATTTACATATTAAACCGGGTGAAAAAATAGCTGTCATTGGCACATCAGGAATCGGGAAAACAACTTTAATTAGATTAATTATGAATCTACTAGAACCTGAAAAAGGTACAATTATACCTTTTTCAGAAGATCATTATTTCATTAACAAATCTTCTTATTACACATATGTGCCTCAGGGAAACACATTATTTTCAGGCACTATAAGACGTAACCTTCAACTTGGTAAGCCAAATGCAACCGATGATGAATTATTTTATGTTTTAGAAAAAGCATGTGCAGTTGATTTTATTGCATCTTTGCCAAAGGGTCTTGATTCACATCTAGGTGAGCAGGGACTGGGATTATCAGAGGGGCAATTACAAAGAATTTGCATCGCCCGTGCACTCTTGAGAGATGTACCCATCCTCCTTCTAGATGAAGCTACTTCTGCTCTAGATCAAAATGCTGAAGAGGATGTAATACATAATATTTATCAAAATTACCCTAATAAAACTGTTATTGCTATTACTCATAGACCGTCCATTTTATCTTATGTTGATAAAATAATCGAAATTACTTGTAATAATGAAATTATTGAACGAACCAGTTAAGAATATAAATTAAATCAAAAAAAGACATCTCAATAAATTAACTAAAATTTATTGAGATGTCTTATATATATCAATACTATATACAATTTAAGACATCGTATTTTTTATAAATTGTATTAGATTAGCAACTATTAATATATTACGAACATTTGCTCTATAATTATCATCATGTTCTAATTTTAATTCTTTATAATTATCTAAATACTTCAAGAACTTATCTGTATCAAAATAGTTTGATAAGCTCTCAATCGTTAAAACATCTTCATTCAGCGATGTAATAATAGTTTGCCAATCTTTTTCTAGTCTATTCAAAAAGTCGCCACTTTGAAGCCCTTTTACTCTACTATATAATAACTCATCCGGAACTTCATTCTTCATAATATCATGCGCAAGCATTCTATTATCTCCATTTCTATTAAATACACTAATGGGCATATCATAACATGCTTCAATAACTCTAACATCTCTTGTTGGATCTCTTCTTAGCAAATTATATTTTAATCCAAATCTCGTTTCAAATGCTGCCAAATGATTTAACAAAGCTGGATCTGTATTCTTTTTGATTACTTTTGAAACATTTTTTCTAACTCCAAAAGGTTTAGATAGAACATTAATATAGTTAATTGTGTCCCTAAGTTCAACTCTAGTTAACTTACTATAGGGATTCATAAAAACATCTAAATCTTTACTTTTATTATTGACAAAAATTTTCATTAAATCTAAAAAGGATTTTTTTCTACCAACACCTAATTTACTGCATCTTAAACTAAAATCTTTATAAAATGATTTCCACTTAAAATGTATCAATTGGTCAAAAAAATATTTTCCAATTGATCCATAAGAGAAAGTAAGATTCCCAGCTTGTCCATCTAACAATACTCTACATTTATCTTTATCAGCTTCTTCAGGTATAGCGTTTAACCAATGACTATTTATTACAAATTTATACGGTTGTTCCAATGTATGTAGCAAGCTATCAATAACCGTAAAAGATGAATCTGCATCCAATTCTAGAAATTTTGGTTTAATATTGGGATACATTTGAGACATCAAAAGAATATAATTTGATTCATCAACACTTTTAAACTTTGGACTCTCAACCTTAAATTTTGGTGATACTACAGTAGTATATGTATATAAGTTTTCATTTGATAAAGCTAACTTTTGGGCTGCAAAGCAACCAACAGCACTAGAGTCTAAACCTCCACTCAACATAATACCTACATTACCAGATGTCCTTAATCTACAATTAACTGCCTCTACAAAAATTTTTTTAAATTCTTTTACTCGTTCAACATCTGTCATTTTATTCTTCTTGTGCTTTAATGACCAATAAATCGTTTCATTTATTTCTCCATCTTTAAAGGTCATTATACTAGCTGGTAATACATGAAAAACGTTGTTATAAACAGTATCCTTGTTATTAGTATTATCCATAACAATTCTAATACTTAAAAACTTTCTTATATATGAATCATTCAATAAATTTTGTTTGTTTACTAGTGGTGCCATAATCGTTGAAAATGAAAATTGATTCTCATCTAAACAATAATATAGTGTTCTCTTACCAAGTTGATCTCTCACTAAGATTATTTCATTTAGGGTAAAATCATATATCGCAAATGCAAAATCTCCCAACAGATACTGAGGACACTTTTTGCCCCACTTCTTATATGATTCTAAGATGATCTGGCTGTCAGAACAATGTACTTTGAGTTTTAATTCCTTAATCAAATCATCCCTGTTATCAATAATAGCATCAGCTGTAATCATCAGATTACTTTCATCATCAAAATAAGGTAATACTTCATCATTTGACTCAACTGTAACAGTTTGATGAAAACATGCAAAGTGGACTTGTTTGTGATTATATTCAGAAACTCTATCGAATTTATATTTATTAAAAAGAGTCATTTTTTCAATAAAATCAATATTATTTTTTCCCCTGTTAACAACTCCTAAGATTGCACTCATTATTATACCTCTTTAATGATACATTTCTCTAACATTGAATTTAATAAATTTGAAATGTCTTCATTACATTCTTCGTTGATAACGTCATATTCAAGTAATAATTTATCTACTATTTGATTAATATTTTGAGGTGAATCCAAATAACTCCATACTCGAGTGCCAATACTGTCTAATACATAGTACATGCCATTTTCTAAATTCAACATCCCTAGTTCGTCACCCATTTCTGCTACTTCAATTATTTCATTCCTTGCGAAAATTTTCATCTCTATCTCCTAAAAAATTTGTAATACAATTTATCTGTTCATTTACAGAAAACCCCTTAATAGGTCTTCGAATTTTATAGCATTTTATCTTACGATTAACATCTGCCATATAAGAAAAATGTAGATTTATTGTCCCAGAAGCCTCTATGATTTCATACCTATAAGTATTACGTATTAGCAATCCTAACGAATCTCTTTTATTGAGTTCTTCGATTTTTACGTTCTCAACTTCACATTTCACAATTTCAATCACTGAATCTAACTGAATTGATTTATCAAAGAAACGTTCTCTAAACTCATAATAGAATTTATCAAATCTATTTCGTACCAAATCAGATTTTGTAATATCTAATCCTAATTTATTAGCTGTTTCTCTCCAAATTTTTTGAGATGGATAACTAGAATTAACATGAAACATACCATCTTTTTCAACTAATCTAACAACATCATCAGTAACTATCTTCCAACCACGATTAGCAAAAGCTGCTGCTAAAGTTGTTTTACCGGCTCCAGATTCGCCTACAATGGCAAATGTTTCTGAACCATTAGTTACTACTGAACCATGTAAAGGAAAATTGTTTTTTTGAATCATTATTGCTCCAAATGCAGTTCCTAATGTGAATAATTCGACTAATCTTTCCTCTACTCCAGGTATTATGGATATCAAAATTGTATTACCATTAGATACATTAAAACAACCCAAATCTTTAATGTTAAAAGCACAAACATCAACATCAACAAATGAAAAACCATCTTTAATGTCATCATTTTCAAGGTAAGTATCTAACTTAATCCTTACATCTTCTTTATCAAAATCTGCTTTATAACAGTTCATTTTAAAATCAGATAAGACATATAACCCAAATATTTTATATTTATACACATTAGCTCCTAATTTCATAAACCTAATCTCTTCACATCATTAAAATAGTATATACAAAATATATACTATCTTAATGACCATCATTTACTTAACTTCCTAATGGTCCACCCTCACCTAGAGGACCGGTGTGATTTGAATCTTGAGTATCAACCCAAATACCACCATCGTCAGATCCATCAGGATCACCGTGTGCAGTCAAAGTTACATTTAATTCTTCAACTACTGGCTTATACCACTTTTTCATGTTTTCTCCTTTCATTTCTTTATCATTCGGGCATATTTCATATGTAATGAACCCCAAACTAAATATATATTAATTTTTGTAATATTTCATTTGATTTACTAATTTAGCCATATAACTGTCGATTTAGCCATTTTCTATTTATATTTGAAACTTTATTTTAGAAAAATCAATTCAACTCTCCATCTCAATATCATCGAGAAGAAAACTGATCACTTCCTTTTTTTCCTTTATGTCATCAAATCTTAAATTCGATTTTATAAATTTACTGGAAAGATTTTTATTCTTTTTAAGAATTAAAACACCTCTCTTGTACCAGTAAATTGGCAACAAATATGGCTTCTCTTTCAACACCTCAAATCTTTTTTTCATTTCTGATAAAGGCAGAAAAATAGCATACATTTTTTTCAAAAATACATTATTTACTTTAACATAATTATTAACATATATCATGTCAACTTGACTATTATTCCAGTGTCCATATGCCCCAGAATTGAAAAGAATATCTAACAATTTAGAAGCAACATCAGTATTTATCTCCATTTTAACATCAAATTTTTCGCCAAATTGTATGTTACTTAAATAGAATAAATATTGAGATAAAGTATATCTGTTAAATTTAATTAAATTCTGTTCTAGTCGATTAAAATTAATTTCAGAACAATTTGATACATAATAAATCCAAATGTCAAATAAACTTCTTAATCCTGTTCCTGTACTTGTAATATGCTTTGCGGCATGAATAATAATATACGTTAAACTATCTGAAGGTGCTAAGACATAACCTGGCAAATCATTGTGCTTTAATTTATTTCTAAAACATTCATCTTCAAACCATCTAAAATCATTGTAATGCTTTTTATGAAATAGTGAAAAATGAAGCTCTATTTTTAGAAAACCTTTCTTAAAAAACACATAGTCTTTATCCGATTTGTTAATACAGTTAAATCCACTTTCTAGAAAAAAAAGTTCTACTTGCTCTAAATGTTCTGGATTAATCAAAATATCAATATCACTCATTATTCTAGTATTTGAATTAAAGTAAAGTTCAGAGATAGTAGGCCCTTTCAACATAATAAATTCGAAACCTTTATTCTGTAACCTTTCAAGTAGTTTTAAGGTGTTTCTATACTCATATGATTGTGTAGTCACATATTGCACAAACTCCTGTCGCCACTTCTTATATAAGCAACTCTTTTTAAACTCTTCACTCCAATGAATATTATAATAATCAAAAACAACAAAGTGAAGCAAATGTGCATGAGATGCTGTATACACTTCTTGCCATAAAACATCTTCAATATTAATCTTAGAATGGTTACTAATTAATGCTGATGATATTACTTTGACAACTTCACTCATATTATTTCCCCTCCTCTATCAATATATCAAAATTTTTATTAATCTCTTCTATATAAATCTCTAGTATAGACTTTATCTAAAACATCGTTTAATAACTCACAGTGTCTGTTGGTTACAATAATATCAGACATATTTTTAAACTTTTCTAAATTGTTAATTACTTTCGAATTAAAAAATTTTTCTTCCTTTAATACAGGTTCATAAACAACTACTTCGACACCTTTTGCTTTAATTCTCTTCATAATACCTTGAATAGAAGAAGCTCTAAAGTTATCTGATCCTTCTTTCATTGTTAATCTATATACACCAACTATTTTGGGTTCCTTTGCAATAATCATATCAGCAATATGGTCTTTTCTCGTTCTATTGGCATCCACTATTGCACCAATGATGTTATTTGGTACATCATCGAAGTTGGCATACAGTTGCTTTGTATCTTTAGGCAGACAGTATCCGCCGTATCCAAATGAGGGATTGTTATAATGGTCACCTATTCTAGGATCAAGACCAATACCATCGACGATTTGTCTAGTATCTAATCCTCTTACTTCAGCATATGTATCTAACTCATTAAAATAAGCAACTCTCATTGCTAAATAAGTATTTGAAAATAACTTAACCGCTTCTGCTTCTGTTGACTCAGAAAAAAGTACTGGAATATCTTTTTTTATGGCACCTTGAACAAGAAGTTCTGCAAATTTCTCTGCTCTTTCTGACTTCTCTCCTACGACAATTCGAGATGGATATAAATTATCCCATAAAGCTTTACCTTCTCTTAGAAACTCAGGAGCAAATATAATGTTCTCAGTATCAAACATCTCTCTTACTTTATCTGTGTAACCAACTGGTACAGTTGATTTAACGATCATAGTAGCTTCTGGATTAATAGCTAACACATTAGCTATTACAGCCTCTACTGTTCTTGTATTAAAATAGTTCTTTTGAGGATCATAGTTTGTAGGTGTAGAAATAATAACATAATCTGCATATTCATATGCTTCATAGGCATCAGTCGTAGCTCTTAGATTTAATTTCTTATTCTTAAAATATTCTTCAATTTCTACATCTAAAATAGGAGAAATTCTATTATTAATCATCTCTACTTTTTCTTTGATAATATCTAAGGCAATTACTTCATTATGCTGTGCTAAAAGTACTGCATTAGATAATCCTACATAACCTGTGCCTGCTACTGTTATCTTCATCATTACCCCCCAAATTAAACTCTATAATATTCTTTATACCAATTTACAAAATTACTAAGACCTTCTTCAATACTTGTATTTGGTCTATAATCAATATCTTTTTCCAAATCTGATACATCCGCATAAGTTCTATATACATCACCCGGTTGCATATCCATATAAATTTTATTAGCTTTTTTTCCAATCTTCTCTTCTAATATATGTATAAATTTTTCAAGGGATACAGGTTTACTATTACCTATATTATAAACTTTATAAGGTGCAGTACTAGAACTTAAATCCCCTGTTGCATCATTCCAATTAGGATCTACAATTGGAGGCTTATCAATAAGTTTAACTATACCTTCTACAATATCGTCAACATATGTGAAGTCTCTTTCCATCTTCCCATGATTAAACACTTTGATTGGATTTCCTTCAATAATATTCTTTGTAAAGTTAAAGTATGCCATATCAGGTCTACCAAATGGTCCATATACAGTAAAAAATCTAAGTCCCGTTGTTGGAATACCATACAAATGACTATACGTATGCGCCATAAGCTCATTAGACTTTTTAGTTGCGGCATATAAACTAACAGGATGGTCTACTTGATGATTTGTTGAAAATGGAACTATACTATTACCACCATATACAGAACTTGATGATGCGTATAAAAGGTGTTTAACAGGATAATTTCTACACGCTTCAAGCATATTCATAAATCCTATTATATTTGAATCAATATATGCATAAGGATTTTCAATTGAGTATCTTACACCAGCTTGCGCAGCTAAATTTATTACAACATCAAACATATTTTCACTAAAAAGCTTATCTATATTTGACTTATCTTTCATATCAATTTCATAGAAATTAAAATTTTCAAATTTACTAAGATGAATTAATCTTTCTTTTTTTAGATTTACATCATAGTACTCATTCATATTATCTATACCAACTACCGTTGCACCTTTTCTTAATAAAGCCAATGTAACATGAAATCCAACAAATCCAGCAACTCCTGTGACAAAGTACTTCATAGAAATATTTATACTATTCTCCAACTTATTATCCAATTTTTTCTCCTATAACTAATAATTGTTTTTTTATCAAATTTCTCATATCATTTATTAATTGCATCGTTATTTGAAACCCCTTTATTCTGAATACTTTTGATAAAATTAGATAGACTATTAAATACGATGTTATTTGGATAAGCAAAACAAAATAAGTTCCGTATATTCCTATAAGAACAACCACAATTATCGAAACACATGATATGATGAAAGCCGGTATAACATCCTTAAATTGACTCAAATGATTATAATTCAAATGTTTCCCAATTGGAGCAATGTTAATAAGCAAACTGATAAAAGAACATAATACTGCACCAATAGCAACTACATATATACCATATTGAACTGTTATGATAAGTACAATAATAGCAATCGTATTCTTAATAACAGATAATTTAAAAAATACATCACTCTTACCAATAGCCTTTAATGCTTGTAAATTGGCGTCATGCATTGGTGCAAATGCAAACTTAATACATGCAAATTGCATATATGGAACAGCTCCTAACCATTTATCAGTTAACAAAAGTAGTATAATTGGTTTCGACAATACAAACAGTAACATCATTGCAGGAAAAGTCGCATAAGTACCAACGATTATAAATTTTTGTATAATACTTTTTAATTTAATCAAATTATCTTGTTCACGTGACATAACAGGGAAAATAATTGCTGAAATTGGCATTGTAATATTATTCGTTACTAATCGTGGTAGTTGATCCCCTCTATTATAGTAACCTAAGTTACTAGAATTGAATTTTTTTGCTATTACTAAGGTATGAATATTAGTGAAAATTGTATTTGTTAAGCTCGTGAGTAAAATACCACTACCATACTTAAACAATTCTTTAATTCTAGAAAGAGAAAAATTGCTATCCCATTTCCATTTTACTGTATACCATAAAACAACAGTCACTGATATGCTTCTTGCAATATGTGATATTGTAATTGCCCATACACCAAAACCATACAACGCCAATGTAACTCCTACAATACCTTGAATTATTATTCCAATACTACCTCTAAGAAAACTTTTCTTGAATTCCATTTGTCGTATCATTACAGATGTTTGGACAACATTTAAAGAATTAATGATAATTACTAAACCATGAACTCTCAGTAAATTAATTAATACTGACTCATTGTAGTAAGATGCTATCACAGGAGCAAATATGAATAACACTAAATACAATAGTAATGAGACACATAAATTCATGAAAAAAACTGAAGATAAATCTACATTATCAATTTCCTTTTTTTGAATTAAAGCTTGTCCTAAACCACTGTCTACAAAAACTTGAGCAATAGTAATAAAAACTGTCATCATGGCTACTAACCCAAAGTCAGATGGTAATAACAATCTCGCCATTACTAATTGAGTAATAAATTGGACTAGCTGCATTCCAAATTGCTCTGCAAACCTCCATATTGTATTAGCTAATAAGTTTTCTCTTGCTTTACTAGTATTACTCATCTATTAATTTCATCCTTTTTTTTGATTTTTCACTTAAAAAATGAATACAATTAGAAGTAAGTGCCAAAATCAAACTACTATTAAATAAAAATGATAATCTAATCACTTTGCCCATTTTCCCTGATAAATCTCTTTTGTATTTCATTACCAGTTCTCTGTACTCATTATCGTTTAGTAATTCTCTAGATATAGTCAACTTATTTTTCAAGCTACTATTAATTAAAAGATTACGTACAATATTTAATCTTAAATAATTTAACTTTGCTCGCTCAAAATTTTGCTCGTACTTATCGTAAATAGAATAGTCATTCAACATTTTTTTTTGTGTTTTTTCTAAGTGTTTAAGAGTAGAATATAGTTTTGGTGAAGGCAAACTATGGTTTGATACTGATCTTTGTACATAATAGTATAATGGCTCTGATAAATAATAGAATGAATTCGCACTAAACATACATGCCGGTACAATATATCTGTCTTCACAAATACGACTCTTATTTTCACAATACTTTATATTTTTTTTATAATGATCTGTTTTATATAATTTATTCCATCTTGCATTAGTAATATGTTTACTATTGAAACTTGGAAGTATTTTTTCCTTTAACTCATCTAAGGAATTATTAGTATAGAATCCTTCCTCAATAATTGAATCCCCTCTTATCAGCTCAGTGCCTCTTTCAGTCCATCTATCACACATTACTATATCTGAATCATATTTAATTGCCAAATCATACAATTTTTTAAACATATTACAATCTATGTGATCATCACTATCTACGAAACCAACATAATTCCCTCTAGCTAGTTCAACCCCATCCATCCAAGCAGCCATAAGTCCTTCATTCTCTTTTGAATGTAGCGAAAAATTTGGTTTGTCTTTAATAAATTCTTCACAAAGATTATGAGAGTTGTCAGTAGATCCGTCGTTAATAATAATAACTTCGTAATCTTGAATAGTTTGTTTATGTATCGAATCTAAGCACTTTACTATATATGGTTCTACATTGTAAACGGGCACAATTATACTAATCAAATCCATTCTCCTTAATAATCTCGATGGTTTGTAATAATCCTTCCTTCATATCATATTTGGGTCTCCATCCTAGCGACCTCAATTTAGTTTCAGATAGTAATGATTTTGAAAAAGCTGAGTAACCTTGCTTCAGATTTCCATTAGGAATATCAAATTCAATCGTCGTATTTGTTGCTTTTGCAATAATCTCAGCAATTGATTTTATCGAGATATTACTGTCTTTATTAGAAATATTGTAAACTTCTCCATTAACACCATTTCTTAATATAGTCATAATTCCAGAGATTACATCATATAAATAAGCATATGATCTCATCATTTTTCCGTTTGATTTTAGAACTATGTTATTCCCATTAACTGCCATCCTCAAAAACTGAGGGATTACTCTATTATCACTCTTTGAAAAGGTAGAACCATATGCAAAGCATATTCTTACAATGCTAGTATTAATATCATACTTATTTGAGTAATTAACACAAATATTTTCACCCATACGTTTACTTTCGGAATATGAGGACCGTGGTTTCAGTTGATCAACTAATCCTAATGAAGTTTCATTAAAAACACCTGAATCATCAATACATTCACCATACACCTCTGAGGAAGATATATATATAATTCTCTTGGTTTTTTTCAATCTGGCATATTCAAACAAGTTAATTGTTCCTAAAACATTTGATTTTATTGTTCCAATTGGGTCATTGCTAATACTCGAGGGGTTCGAGTTGCTTGCAGCATGAATTATATAATCCATTTTCACATTAAATGTAATAGGATTATTCATATCTTGTTGTACAATGACAAATGAATTGTTCTCCAAATATTTTTCAAATATTGTTCTAGCCTTTTCCTGATTTCTTACTATTGCATAAACTTTTATTGAATTATCATTTAAATTATTATATTCCATTAACACATCTATCATATAAGAACCCAACAAACCTGATGCTCCAGTTATCCCAATGCTATTATTCATTAGAAAATTAAGGTTGTTCTCATTTAAAAACTCTCTGATTTCGTCATTATATATCTTTCCCATTCCACTCTCCATTTATAATAAAAATCATCATCAACTTAAAATTTCATCTCTTTTTCTTTTTTCTTCTAATTCATACAAAGCTTTATATATATAATAGTCTTCGTATGTAGTAATTTTTATATTTGAACTCTTTCCAGTTATGAAATTTAATTTTTTTCCATATTTATGAAAAATACTACAAGAATCAATATTATTCTTTGATTCCTTCTCCATTTCGCTTAAATGTAATTTATATAACTCATTCAAAAAAAATGTTTGAGGAGCTCTAGCTAAGTAAATATTATCCCTACTAAGAAGTTCATCAATTTGGTCATGATCATAACTGACAAACATAGTTTCAATTGCTTTAGCTACTGTTATGGAGTTACCATAAGTGCGCGCAGTCACAATATTTTCCAGTATTAATTTTTCATCTATTGCTGGTCTAACACCATCGTGAATTAAAACGATTACATTTTCATCAATATCGTGAGTTCTTTTTATTGCATCAACAGCATTGAAGATTGATAATTGTCCTGTTTCTCCACCTTCAACAACCCATTTAACTTTTTTTATATTATATTTAACTAATAAGTTATTTAATGAGTCTATGTAAGATTTATGGCATGCTATAGATATCGCATCAATCATCTTACATTTCTCAAATTTTTCTATAGTATGAATAATTATTGGTTTATTATCAATCTCAAGAAATTGCTTGGGCTTACTTGCATTTTCCATTCTAGATCCTACTCCACCAGCAAATATTACCGCAATATTTTTCATTTTCCTCCCCCTTTATTTGCTAACTTATTAAAATGATATGATTTCAGCCTAACAAATAAATTATATGAACAAGTTAAAGTTAAAATTTGGACCTTATCTCTTATACTAAAATATTTTGTAGCTAGAATTGAGAAAAGATTCTTAAGTAGCACTTTCCTAAATTTGTTTTTGTTAGTCATCATATAAACTTCATCTTCATATGATTCAAATCCATATATTATTGATTTATTCACAATGTTGAATATCGCCTTGTAAACATGTAGTCTAGCATACTTATAATACTTTTCATTTTCTAATCGACACATATTTGCTACTATTTCTGTCAGTTCAATTGCTGCTAAATCTGATTTCCGAAACTTACTCCTACTAACACTAATATTTCCAGTTTCAATAATGTAGTAATCGCCTGGTATTTCTAAATATTTTTTTGCTTTTGAAAATAATTGATACGAAGCTAATACATCTTCTGAAGTAACTCCTGTTTTAAATCTAAAATCGTCAAATAATTTAATCGAAAATATTCTTTTGCATACAGAAACTTCTCCCTTCAAAAAATATCTCATTAATAAATCCTCAGTATGAATAATTATTCTATTAACCTTTTCATCATAACCAGTGATATCAGAATTATATATTTTTGCATTGTTATATAATTTCTTATACATATCTGGTTTAATATAATCATCACTATCAACGAAAGTTATATATTCTCCTGTAGCATTTTCAATTCCCATATTCCTTGCCTCTGATGAACCACCATTTGCCTTGTGGAAAACAGATATTTTATTATATTTACAAGCATATGAGTTGCAGATTTCTGCTGAGGAGTCTGTTGAACCATCATTAACTAAAATTATCTCAAGATCTTGAAACTCTTGATTCAAAACACTGTTAATACATCTCTCTAAATATTCTTCAGTGTTATAAACTGGAATTATTACACTTATTTTCTTCATAAATTCCTCCATTACACTTTTCTCTCTGATGCATACAAATAAATTGTTAGAACTTCCTCATTTAAGGTTTATTATCCGAAAGAGATAAATACAAAGCATATAAAAGTGAGGGTAAAAACCTGCTTGTCAGCTTCTCTCCCTCTTTTTCCAACTGACTAAAATTTTATTAAGGATTGCTGATTATTTGTAACCGTTTCACATATGTATATAGACAACTATTAAATACTATTTCCAATATGCATCATATACATGATGAGATTGTTGTTCATGGTCTGGAGGTAACTTCATATAATCACCATATAATACAGTTAAATATTCATGAAATCCACACGGAATATACACTTGTAAATTCTCAAATTGCTGTAATTTTCTTTCCTTAAAATGGGATGAATGAATGCAATTCTTCAAACCACCAGATTCTAGAGTTGCAACATAAGGAGAATCATCAAATGAATTTTTTTCAGCAATTTTGAGCATTTTCTTTAAAGCATTGTTGGGATCCTTCAAAGTTAATTTGCCAAATGATGCAATAATTTTTTTTGTTAATTGTCTACTTTTTTTCCATTTATGAATTGTCACTTTATTAAACCAGTGCTTCAAACATAGAATTCTAATAATTTCACATTTTATATAACTATATAATCCCATACTAAGTAATCCATCTTTCGGATAAATATCTAAATAAACTCCTATGTTATTCTTAGTGTTGTTTATATCTTCAATCAACAAAGTTCTTGTATCAACAATCTTCAGATATGTATAAATGCTGTTCTCAGGCATCAGCAAACCGTAATTTTTATAACCTCCTTTAGCCAGATGTAATAATTTATTATAGTCCTCTCTTGGCATTGCCAAGTCAATATCATCGTCCCATGGTATAAATCCATCATGACGGACTGCTCCTAACAACGTCCCAGCATCCAAAAAGTATCTCAAATTATTATCTAAACAAAATTCGTGAAACTCTTTTAGCATTTCAATTTGTGTATATCTAACTTCTTCAAAACTCATTTTTTTCAAAGTAAAACTCCTATCTTGTTATAGTAATCCCTTTTCAAGTATTGGCCCATTAAAATCCATAACATCAGCTGACTTACTCCAGGACCATAAGGATAAGAATACTCGAAATTACTGACTAATAGTGAAAAAAATAAAATCCATATCGAAAGTGAATCATATTTTCCATTTCTGTTGAACAAAATACTTTTTATTACATATATATACATATATATGTACAGTAGTACTAATGGCATTGAAAAGACTATTCCGTATTTAACCCAATTAAACAATATATAATTGTGAGGATTCCCATAAAAGCTAAATAATGTATTTGTCAAATTTCCTGTAATAAAATGATCTTTTGAAAATTCAATAGCTTCAATATATTTATCGACTCTGCCAGAACTAATTGAATCAAGATCAGTCACATCATAATTAAGCGTCATTGACTCCCAGACAAACTCTGTAACAGTTTCACCAACACTACTAAAACCCACTCCTATAAAAACTATTGAAATTGAGAAGAAAATAATTAAACTATTTTTTTTCAAGCTTATTTTGTAGTTAAATACAAAATATAGAAATAGTACTATTAATCCAGATACAATTCCAGATCTATTCCTCAGAACTAGTAATGAGGAAAATATTGCTATAAACATAAAAATATTTATTGTGTTCTTTAAAATATTATACTCTCTATATTTTAGTAAACATCTACCTAGTATTACTAAAATGATCCCAAGCATTGGACCTAATTGATTTTTTGCTGGAATCACATAAATTGCTTGTATTGTAAAGCTACCAGCATAATATAATACAGATGACAAGGCCAAAACTGTAACTATTATACAATAAGAAAACAGTAAGTTTTCATATTGCTCATCAGAAAAATCAATATTAAATGAGCAAACTAAAATCCCAAAAGGTATCATCATATTCAAAAATGGTGATGTGTCTAGTGAATATATTACTGTAAATATATTTATAAATAATGAGTAAAACAGTACATAGATAAAATATCTAAAAAAAGCTATTTTGTATATTGTTTTAAAAATGTGAATGGATCTGAACGATAATATCACAAACAATAAATACAAGGAAAGTCTCATTTGACTATACAGAGCTTCTCTAATTATAGGTAATTGCTGACAAACAGACATTAACATAATTAGCAATAAGATATTTCTATTTGTCTTTAAATATTTATATTGTTTAAAATTTTGTGTCAATTGAGTTTGCATTATGATTGCCTTCCAGACTCTGTTATTGGTTTATAAGCTCTAAGTGAACCTGGCACATTTTTTCAATCGTATAATTACTAATCTTATTCAAATTGTTTTGTGCAAAGTTTCTTCTAACAGATGAACTCTCCAATAATTTATTACATTTATTAATCAGTTGATTTACATTATCCGATTCAATTATATATCCATTAATACTATCTTCAACAAGCTCTACACCCGCTACACATTTATTAGTGGTGATTATTGGTAAACCATAAGACATAGCTTCATTTATCACTAATCCCCATATATCCTCACGTGTTGGTAAGACAAATATATCAGAAGCCAAGTAATATCTTGATAACATCTCTTTCTCCATAAAATCTAGGAAATAAACATTATCTAAACTTAAATTATGCAATAAATCGATATACTCTTTTGGAGGTTTTCCACCAATAATGTACACACCAACAGGCTTTGTCAGCAGGGGAACAGCTTTTAAAAGTAAATCAATACCTTTTCTATGTATTAGTTGTCCAACAAAAAGGATTACATTTTCTTCTTTTATTTTTAATGATTCTCTTATCTCTTTTTTTACAGAATCATTACAAATACTTTTTAAAAGATCCGTCTCAGTTAATGATGTAAACGGATACTCAATTATATCCTCAGTATTAGCACCATAATAAGCTAAATAATCATTTGTAACTTTTCCGGTACTTAACCAATTTTCTGCTGATGAAATAAAAGTTTTTTTTACTAAAGCTTTTATTCTTGAATCATTTTTGATGATTCCACCATCGCTATTCAATGTAAATTTGATTTTCATGAACTTAAGGTAAAGAATAGTTAACATTCCAGTGGGGGTACTATAACCTCCAACTATAATATGATCATAGTTTTCATTCTTAATCATTTTCAGAATGTCTAAACAAAGTGCTGATTCTGTTTTATAATTCAAACCACGCAAAAAAACAGAACAAAAATTTGAGGATTTGCCTGATAACCATTTTTCATTTCTATCACTAGCAAACCTACGTTCATAAGCAACTGTTAACTCGCAAAATTTTCCGAGTTCATTAAAAAAATTAACTCTATAAGGGGTGGGGAGATTAGTTAGGTATAATACTTTTTTCATTTATTAACTCCTTATATAAGGCAATATAATCATTAAATCTATCTGAACAATTATATTGTTTTCTAACATCATTAATTATGTTAACTCCAAACAATTTATTTTTAGATGATTTGAAGTGATTTATCTGTTGTTTAAGTGCGCGGATATCTCCTGCTTTAACAACAAACCCATTACTATGATTGATTACTTCACTACATCCTCCAGTATCATAAGTAATCACAGGTGTCCCACATGCTAATGATTCTAAGTTTGTTGTGGGAAAATTATCTTCTAATGTTGGATTAACAAAGATATCACTCGCTGAATAAATAATTGCCAACTCTTTTGGATTTTCAGTTTTACTTACACCTATAATATTTGAAGGTAAATCTATTAATTGTTTTTCCTTCAAACCTACTAAAACAATTATTTCATCACTTTTCAGTTCTTTTGATAATTCTAAAAAGACTTCAAATCCCTTTTTATAACTCCAAACATTAGATACACCTAATATAACAAACTTATTCTTCAGCTTATGTTCATCACGAAATCTACCTTGCGATGGTTTAAATTGATCAAGGTTTATTCCATTATTGATTACTCTTATAGGATATTTACCCAAATATGATTTTTTTGCATACCGCTTTAACCAAATTGAAGGAGTAATAATTCTCAAGTTTTCCACTTCGGTAAAAAGTCTCTTTTTATTTCTAAAAATGATTTGTGAATTATCAGTAAACCAACTTTTAGGATAGTTTTTTGTTAATTGACAATTATAACATTCATTTATCCACTTATAACATCCCGCATACTCAAAATGAGCACAATGCCCTGTAAATGCCCAACAATCATGCAAAGTCCAAATCACTGGTTTTTTAGAGCTTATTAAATAATCAAATAATAATTCAATATTTAAATAATAACCATGTATATTATGCAAATGAATAATATCGGGATTGATAATCTGAACTTTCTTAATAAATTTTTTAGTAGCTTGTCTTGATCCATAACCATGTTTATCATGGATTCGCGTTAAAGCAACATGTGCATAATTATCATAAGTATTACCAATTCTTATGGTATTATTACAACTTCGTGCATTGCCTCTACCATATGCGATGTAACTATCGTGACCCTGTTCAACTAGAATTTTATGGATATCAGTTGCTATTCTACCTGTACTGCCAATACCACATACCGAATTAATTTGTAACACTTTCATCTATTTTCTCCAAACAACTCTATTCACATAATCAGTATAAGACAATATGATTCTTAATACTTTATCCGATACATTAGGCATACTATAATCCTCTACATGTCTCAACGTGTTAGTATCTTGAGTCTCTAATATCCTAAGCCCTTGAATAATTCTCTCTTTTTCCAAACCAACCATCATAACCGATGCTTCTTCCATCGCTTCAGGTCTCTCATGAGCTTGTCGAATGTTAAGTGCTTTGAATCTGAGTATAGAAGACTCCTCACTAATTGTTCCACTATCACTTAAGACTGTTTTAGCATTTTTTTGTAATGCAACATAATCATTAAAACCTAGTGGTTTCATGGACTTTATTAGAGGATTGAATTCAATATTCTTAGCCTTTATCATATTCCTTGTTCTAGGATGAGTACTGATAATAATTGGAATTTTATACATTTCAGCTATTGTATTTAAACTTTCTACTAAATCAAAGAAATTTTTCTCAGAACTGATATTTTCTTCTCTATGTGCTGATACTACAAAGTATCCATCTTTCTTTAAGTTTAGTTCATTAAGAACTTCTGAGTTTTCAATATCTGTTGTTCTACTATTAATAACTTCAAACATCGGACTACCTGTTTTGACGATTCTATCAGCAGGCAATCCTTCTCTAAGTAAGTATTCTCTAGCTATATCACTATATGTAAGATTTATATCAGCAGTATGATCAACAATTTTTCTGTTTGTTTCTTCAGGAACTCTTTGATCAAAACATCTATTACCAGCTTCCATATGAAAGATTGGTATTTTTCTTCTCTTAGCAGCAATAGCACACAAACAACTATTTGTATCTCCTAAAACTAAGAACGCTTCTGGTTTAACTTCAGCCATTATTGGATCTATTCGCATTAGAATATTTCCAATAGTTTCTACTGCAGTACCAGTTGCTGCATTTAAAAAATAATCTGGTTTTCTTAAGTTAAAATCCTTGAAGAATACTTCATTCAATTCATAGTCATAGTTTTGGCCAGTATGTACTAAAATATGATCTATCGCTTCTGATTCTTCTAATTTATTAATTACCGCAGATAGTCTTATAATCTCTGGTCTGGTACCTACAACAGTCATAACTTTTAGTTTCTTCATTTATACCTCCAAATAATGAGTATCAGGATTCTCAGGGTCAAAACATTCATTCACCCACATCAGTGTAACCATATCTTTATTGCCAGTATTCACAATTGAATGTGTATAACCAGTTGGAATATCAACCACTTGTAACTTTTCTCCTGAAACAAAATATTCGATTATTTCTTCTTCAAAAGGATTTCTAAATCTAATCAAACCACTACCACTTACAACTAGAAATTTTTCGTTTTTTGTATGATGCCAATGATTGCCTTTAGTTATATCCGGTTTTGAAATATTAATTGATACTTGTCCTCTTTCAGGTGTTCTAATCACTTCAGTAAAAGAACCTCTATTGTCCACGTTCATATTTAAATCATATATGAATTTATCTCTTGGTAAAAAACTGAGATAGGTACTATATAGGTTCTTTTCAAACTCATTTGTCATATTAGGAACTGATAGAGTATCTCTGCTCGTTTTAAATCCCTCTAATAACTCAACTAGATCACCTAATCTTACTTCAAACGGATTCTTAACCATGCAAAACTCATTATTCTTTGTCGGATGCCTTTCCAAAGCTCTTGAAAATTCTTTTATTACATCATCAACATAATTAAGCGTTAACATTGCATCTGGATTATCAACTCTAATCTCTAATCCTCTAGAAATATTATGACAGAATGTTGCAACTACAGTATTATAGTTAGGTCTACTCCATTTCCCAAACAGATTGTTTAATCTATAGACATAAGTTTTAATATCATTTTCTATTCCATAAGCAAAGATTAAATCTTCCCCTGCTTTTTTACTTCTACCGTATGAATTGTCTTTTAGGGCTTGTATTGAAGAAGTAATTAAAATTGGTGATTTATTATCATACTTTTTTAGAGTATCTAATAATGTTGAAGTGAAACCATAGTTACCAGTCATAAATTCATCTTCACTTTTAGGTCTATTAACACCAGCAAAATGAAAAACAAAATCACATTCTCTACAATATACATCTAGTAATTCATCTTTAGTATCCAGATCAAATTCAAAGATTTCTTCATAACCACGACTTCTAAGATCAACTACTAAGTTCTTGCCTAGAAATCCTTTTGCTCCTGTTACTAAAATCTTCATTTTTTCTCCAATTCTCTAACTCATTTCTAACATACTCAAGTGTTAGTAACCTCTCCTTGATTTCATTAATTGATAATCTATATGTATTATGTGAGTTATACTCATCCTCAGATGATAGTTTTTGATCACCTTCTACAAAATACTTATCGTAATTCAAATTTCTTTTATCTGCAGGCACTTTATAAAATCCACCCATATCTATAGCAACAACATGTTCTTCTTTTGTCAGAAGGGTTTCATAAAGCTTCTCTCCATGACGTGTTCCAATTACCTTTATTTCATTATCTACTTCAAACAACTCTTTTAATGCTTGAGCTAAATCACCAATGGTACTTGCAGGAGATTTCTGAACCATAATATCCCCAGCATCAGCATTGTTAAATGCAAATATCACTAATTCAACAGCTTCTGCTAAACTCATTAAAAATCTTGTCATATTAGGATCGGTAACTGTAATAGGTACTCCTGCCTTCATTTGATCGATAAACAATGGAATAACAGATCCTCTAGATGCCATTACATTTCCATATCGAGTGCCACATATTAATGTTCGATCTGCAGGTATATTCTTAGCTTTTGCAACAAAAACCTTTTCCATCATAGCTTTAGAAATTCCCATCGCATTTATTGGATATGCTGCTTTATCAGTAGACAAACATATGACTTTTTTGACACCAGCATTAACAGCTGCATCTAATACATTGTCTGTACCCATAACATTTGTTCTAACAGCTTCCATAGGGAAGAATTCACAAGATGGAACTTGTTTAAGAGCAGCTGCATGGAACACATAATCTACACCGTACATTGCATCCCTAACAGATTGGAAGCTTCTTACATCACCAATATAAAATTTTAATTTATCATTAGCGTATTTTTTTCTCATATCCTCTTGTTTTTTTTCATCCCGAGAAAATATTCGAATTTCTTTTATATCGGTTTCTAAGAACCTTTCCATGACTGCATTTCCAAAAGAACCTGTTCCACCCGTAATTAATAATGTTTTATTCTTAAACATTTACTTCTCCTTTATCCCCAAAATGTTTCATAATAATATCAAATGAATGCTTTGATGTGTAGTTATTCTCCAAGTATCTTCTTGCTCTCAAACCCATTTCTACTCTTACACTCTCACAACATAATAATTCAACATTATTACAAAATGTCTCAATATCTCCACTTTCGTTCCATAATCCAAATCCACCATGAGTGCTAATCGATCCTATATCAGTAGATGTGTCTGTCGAAGATAATACCGGGATTCCAGCTTGTAAGTATGACAACAATCTAGAAGGAAAATTGGGTATAGTAAACCTTTTATCTAGGTAAATTAATCCGACATCACATATATTCACTAAAGCTTCATAATCTTCTTTAGGCAAACTCTTATGTAATATCGAATTCTGAGGACTTTCATCACCAAAAAAATTATCAATCTTGGAATATTCAATCCCAGAACCCACTATAATAAAAAAGGCATTCTTGTTAGTTTTTGTAGCCCTAATACATTCGATTAAAAAGTCTACCCCTTGTGGTTTTCCAAGATTCCCTCCATAAATAAACAAAACTTTATCTTCAGGAATCTTATATTTTTTCATAATGGATAATCTTAATTCTTTAGTCAATTTATGTTCCAATGGTTCAATGCTATTAGGACACACCTCAATTTTTGATTTATCAACCGATATATTATTGTTCAAAACATAATCTACATTTTTCTGAGACATGCAGCCAATATAATCTGATATCAAATACAGTTTTTTTTCTTTAAACTTAAAATATCTTGCAACCAAACTATGCGAACTGAACATACCTAAATCAATTGCATTTTGTGGAAAGATATCTTTCAGTAATAAATATGTTTTTGCATTATCTCGTCGCTTAACATATTCAACGGATCTATGGAGTGTGATTGGAGGAGTAGAGAATAATACTAAATCAAATTTAATTTTGCTAAAATACTTTTTAATACCTTTAATAAATTTTGATTCTAGCGTTATTAATGAAACTCCTTTTTCTATATGTTTAGTTTTTTGGATATTTCCTATTTGCAGTTTTAAAATTTTACAATCATCATAATTTAATAAATGTGTATTTTTATTAAATCTCTTTTCAATTGGTGAAACTATATATACGTTATGATTATCATTAATAAAAACTTTCATTAAATCAGTATAGATTCCTGATTCATTAATTGAATTGAAGTCTAAAAGAGTTAAGAATAATATATTCATTTTTTCCCCTTACTGGTATTCCAATATAAGTACCATTATCGTATATATTTTTAGTAACAACCGTATGGCTCTAATAGTGCACCCATCAACAATAATTATGTTATTAATAACTAAACTACTAATGTCTAATCATGCTTTATCTTCAATGCTACGGTTCTGGAAATATTAATCCCTGTTAATTAAATATTTGAACATCTTGACACGAATTCTATTATTGCCTTTTCCTAAAAAAACAGATAAATCGATAGTTTGCCATAAATCTATTGAGGTCCAATCACATTAAAGCCTGAGATATTTACAACTCTTTGTTTTCATCTGAGAAAGCAACTTATCCCATTCATATTGATACTATATATGCAGATCCTTTAACATATCCACTGAATATATTATTAATGGCTTGTTTTTCATTGTTCATTACTTCCTCTAAAAGGTTCCATCGTTACTGTCGTATTGGAACTTATACCTTCTCTAATAAAAACTTTTTTTAGTGTTAATAAGATAATCTTCCAATCTCCAACAATAGTTATATCATTAGTGTATTTTACATCTAACTCAAATTTTTCTTCCCAACTGATTGCATTTCTTCCATTAATTTGAGCTAATCCTGATAACCCAGGTCTCACAGCATGACGTTTCTTTTGGTCTTTATTGTATAGTGGCAAATATTGAACCAGTAAAGGTCTAGGACCAATGATAGACATATTGCCATTTAGAATATTCAATAGTTCTGGTAACTCATCTAGAGAAGTAGATCTCAAAAACTTTCCAAACTTTGTTAATCGAATGCTATCAGACAGGAGCTCACCCTTTTCATCTCTTTCATCAGTCATTGTTCTAAACTTATACATTGTAAATATTTTTTCGTTTAACCCAGGTCTATCTTGCTTGAATATAACTGAACCACCAAGTTTAACTCTAACAAGTATCGCTACTATAACAAATATAGGACTTAGAATAATTAATGCTATTAAGGCTAATATAAAATCCATTATCCTTTTACAGTATTTTCTATAAAACATTTTTAGAATAACTCCTTAATTATGTTACATATTCTGTTTAGATCATCATCAGTTATTTTTGTATCTGATGGTAAACAAACACCATTTTCGAATATTTCTTCAGATACACCTTTGTTTATAACATCATATTCTTTAAATACAGGTTGCATATGCATCGGTTTCCATATGTGTCGGGATTCGACATTCTCTTTTTCCAAAGCCTCCATAATATCATTAGGTTTTATTTTTCCTCTTAGTGTCATGCAGCTTAACCAATAGTTTGGAGAATCCCAATTATTGATAGGCATAAATTCTACACCTTCAAGATGTTCTAATTCTCTTTTATAGAATCTATAAATATGGTTCTTCTGCTTTACTCTCTCATCTAATACTTTCAACTGTCCTCTACCAATTCCGGCGACAATATTGCTCATCCTATAATTAAATCCAATTTCACTATGTTGATAATGTTTAGCATTATCTCTAGATTGAGTCGACCAAAATCTTGCTTTTTCTATCTTTTCTCTGTCGTTAGATACAAGCATGCCACCACCTGAAGTCGTAATAATCTTATTACCATTAAATGAGAAAATACCATAATCGCCAATCGTACCTGTTTGAAGACCTTTATAATAAGTGCCTAAAGATTCTGCAGCATCTTCAATCAATGCTACTTTATATTTCTTGCATAGCTCTACAATTTTATCCATATCAGCAGACAAACCGTAAAGGTGTACCACTATTACCGCTTTAACATTTGGATATTTCTCAAAAGCTGCTTCTAAAGCATCAGGACAAATATTCCAAGTCTTATAGTCACTGTCGATAAACACTGGAATTGCCTTTTGATAAATAATCGGATTAGCAGTTGCTGAAAATGTTAATGTCGGACAAAAAACTATGTCCCCTTCTCCAACGCCTGCAGCAATAAGAGCTAGATGTATCGCACTTGTTCCAGAAACCAAAGCTGCTGCTGCTTTCGAACCGACTTTTTCAGCTAGTTCATCTTCGAATCCAGTTACATTTGGTCCTAATGGGGCAATCCAATTTGTATCAAAGGCTTCTTTAACATAGTTTTGTTCAAACCCTTCCTCACTCATATGAGGTGATGATAAGTAAATTCTTTTCTTCACTATAAACCTCCAACATTATAAAGATTAATATTTATAAAAGCCTTCTCCCGATTTTCTTCCAAATTGTTTATCATCAACAATATTTCTTAAACCAAATGAAACTTCATTACTCTCTAATAAAACTTCAGAAATTGCCAAAGTTACATCATTACCTATCAAATCAGATAACTTAAGTGGTCCTATTGGATGATTTGCGCCTAGTTTCATTGCTTTATCAATGTCTTCTATTGATGCAATACCCTCATCAACTATCTTTGCAGCTTCATTAAGCATAGGTATTAACAGTCGATTAACTATAAACCCAGGTGAATTTTTGACAATTACAGTCTCCTTATTTAATGATTCAACTAATTTTTTCATTTTACTCAAGGTATAGTCAGATGTTTCCTCTATCATAACCAACTCAACTAATTTCATAACTCTAACAGGGTTAAAAAAATGAATCCCTATAACTCTACTTTGGATATTGACTCCGTCGAATATACTCTTTATTGATAATGAAGAAGTATTTGATGCTAGTATTGTCTCATCAGATAAATAAGGCTTAATACTTCTAACTAAATCCTTTTTGATATCTAAATCTTCAGTAACAGCTTCAATTATTAATTCACTATTTGATATTAAAGCTAATTCTGTAGATATATCGATTCTGTCAATTATTTTTTTCTTTTCATCATCACTATATTTTCGAAGATTTTTCCATAGTTTTTCCTTAACTATTCCTACTGATTCTTTACCTGTTATTATGAGTTGAACACAGTAATCAAATTTAGAGAACTCTATTGCTATCCCACAACCCATAACTCCTGTTCCTAAGATAGATATCATTGTGTATTCCTCCTAATATTCTATAAATCTAAATGTTTAATAGCCTTCGCTGGTGAACCTACAGCTACGCATTTTGACGGCAAGTCTCTAACAACAACAGAACCTGCTCCAATAGTTGTTTTTTCTCCAATTGTTATCCCTTGTATTATTTGAGTTCCAGTACCAACACTTACTTCATCTTTAATCAAAACATATCCAGAAACATTTACACTAGGTAAAATAGTTGAATAATCTTTTATTATTGCATCATGTCCAATTGTACAATCTAAATTAATAATTACATGATTACCAATCTTTATATTAACTGTTAATACTGTATCTAAACATACGATAGTTCCTTCTCCAAAATCAACGCTACTAGAATGTCTTACATTTGGATGTATAAGAACAGGATACTTAATATTTGAGCCATGTAATCTATTAATTATTTTCTTTTTAACTATTGGATTTCCAACAGCACATACTGCATGTACCTCTTTTGATTTTAGCCAATCTACATTTCCTAAAACCGGATAGCCGTTTAGACTTTTATTGTGATAGTTTTCATCATCGTCAACAAACCCTAATAAATTCCATTTTTCTTCATTTTCATTTATTTCTTCAATAAGCCATGCAACTTCTCTTCCAAATCCACCAGCTCCAATAATTACGATATTATTCATTATGTGCTCCTTAGAAAATCTTAATTAGTATCCCTCCGGATTACCTGATTGCCATCTCCATGAATCTCTACACATGTCTGCAAGATTCTTTTCAGTTTCCCAATCAAGTAATTCTTTTGCTTTTTTTGTATCAGCAAAACACGTTGCTATATCGCCAGGTCTTCTGTCAATGATTTGATAAGGTAGTTTTGTATTTGTAGCTATTCTAAATGTATCTACCATATCGAGTACCGAGTAACCAGTACCAGTCCCTAAGTTAATTGCTTCTATTGTTTTGTTCTTCATGGTAAATTCTAGAGCCTTTAAATGACCTTTTGCTAAATCTACTACATGAATATAATCTCTAACACCCGTACCATCATGTGTATCATAGTCATTACCAAATACACTTAACTTATTTCTTTTTCCTACTGCGACTTGTGTAATGAATGGCATTAAATTATTTGGAACACCTTTTGGATCCTCACCTATTGTCCCAGAGTGATGTGCTCCTATCGGATTAAAGTATCTAAGAAGTGTTCCAGACCATTCATTGTCTGCATAGTACGTATCTCTAATGATCTGTTCAATATACATCTTCGTAGTACCATATGGATTGGTTGTACTAAGAGGTAGTTCTTCAGTTAATGGTGAAACATTGTTCATACCATATACCGTTGCAGAAGAAGAAAATACTATCTTTTTTATCTTATGGTTTTTCATTACTTCTAAAAGTACCAGGGTACCTGTAATGTTGTTTTGATAATACTTAAGTGGTTCTTCTACGGATTCACCAACTGCTTTTAAACCCGCAAAGTGAACCACTGCATCAATGGTATTTGACTTAAAAACCAAGTCTAATCCCTTTTTATCTAATATATCTATTTCATAGAATTTTACTTTTTTATTTGTAATGGCTTCTACTCTGTTAATGGCTTCTTTTTTTGAATTGGATAAGTTATCAACAACAATTACATTGTGATTGTTGTCCAACAGTTCCACACAAGTATGTGAACCTATATAACCAGCACCACCTGTAACCAATATATTCATATTGCACCTCACATTCTTCGTCCGTAATAAAATTACCATGTATCACCAATTTAAAACTACAACATTGC
>Ga0209379_10000473_pt1 | contig 33735 bp, 20 predicted proteins | sample tdDd001_FD_187124 | JGI IMG/M metagenome (GOLD analysis project Ga0209379, IMG submission 187124) | Marine sediment microbial communities from the Atlantic coast under amendment with organic carbon and nitrate - tdDd00.1 (SPAdes)... | ecosystem: Environmental > Aquatic > Marine > Coastal >... | reverse complement strand
GCAGGTAGAGTGACAAGCGCTTTACCACTGCGGTTCTTAGACAACAGGTCGCTGCCCTTACAAACAAAGCCATAACCCGCATCAGAGCCAACTAACCATAGTTGCTCCTCTTCACCCATAATAACTTGACGAATATTGCTTCCTGCAGTGATGTTGAGACGACCCGTAATCGGCTCACCTTGACTACGTGCAGAAGGTAGCGAGTGCGATTCTAATGAATAGCTTCGACCGTCACTACCAAGGAACACGGCTTGTTGATTGCTCTTACCACGAGCATGCGCCAAGTAGTTATCACCTGACTTATAGCTCAAGGTTTCAGCATCAACATCGTGCCCTTTCGCATGACGAATCCAACCTTTTTCAGATAGAACTACTGTTATTGGCTCACTTGGAACAAGGTCACGCTCAGTTAGCGCCTTCGCTTCTGCACGTTCAACTAGCGGAGAACGGCGATCATCGCCATATTTATCAGCGTCTGCTTGAATCTCTTTTTTCAGTAACGTATTCATACGGCGCTCTGAACCCAGTAGCTTCTCTAGCTTCTCACGCTCTTTTTCAAGCTCATCTTGCTCGCCACGGATTTTCATCTCTTCTAGCTTAGCTAGGTGACGAAGTTTGGTGTCTAGAATCGCATCCGCTTGAATATCGGTAATACCAAAACGAGCCATCAATACCGCTTTAGGATCATCTTCGGTACGAATGATCTCGATCACTTCATCTAGGTTTAGATAAGCAATCAACAAACCTTCGAGGATGTGCAAACGCGCCATCACTTTATCAAGACGGTACTGAAGACGACGACGAACTGTTGTGCGACGGAACTCAATCCACTCTGAAAGAATCTGTACCAAACCTTTCACTTGAGGGCGATTATCGAGGCCAATCATGTTCAAGTTTACGCGGAAGTTCTTTTCTAAATCCGTTGACGCAAACAAATGATTCATTAACTGATCGCAATCGATACGGTTTGAACGAGGCACAACAACAATACGCGTTGGGTTCTCATGATCCGATTCGTCACGCAGGTCATCCACCATAGGCAGCTTTTTCGCACGCATCTGGTTGGCGATCTGTTCTAGCAATTTCGCGCCCGACACTTGGTGTGGTAAAGCAGTGATAACAATATCAGAGCCTTCTTTATGCCAAACTGCACGCATCTTGATACTGCCACGACCAGTACGGTAGATCTTCTCAAGATCTGCCTTAGGCGAGATAATTTCGGCTTCTGTTGGGTAATCTGGGCCTTGAACAAAGTTCATTACATCCGGTAATTCTGCTTTCGGATGGTCAATCAGGTGGATAGCGGCATCGGCCACTTCACGCACGTTATGTGGCGGGATATCCGTTGCCATACCAACCGCAATACCCGTAACACCATTCAAAAGAATATGAGGCAGGCGCGCAGGTAGCATCTGCGGCTCTTTCATGGTGCCATCAAAGTTTGGTTGCCATTCAACCGTACCTTGGCCTAGCTCCCCAAGTAGCACTTCTGCAAACTTAGACAGCTTCGCCTCGGTATAACGCATTGCAGCGAACGATTTTGGATCGTCTGGCGCACCCCAGTTACCTTGACCGTCAACCAATGGATAACGGTAAGAGAATGGCTGAGCCATCAATACCATCGCTTCATAACACGCCGAGTCGCCGTGTGGATGGTATTTACCTAACACGTCACCAACCGTACGTGCAGACTTTTTGTATTTAGCCGCTGCCGAGAGACCAAGCTCTGACATTGCGTAGATGATGCGTCGCTGAACCGGTTTTAAACCATCGCCAATGTATGGCAATGCGCGGTCCATAATTACGTACATCGAATAGTTCAGATAAGCGTCTTCAGTGAACTTGCGCATTGGCAGTTGTTCTACGCCATCGTATGTAATTTCTGTAGACATCCGTTAAACCTCTGCCATATCACCGTTAGATTGCAACCAAGCTCGGCGGTCATCCGCACGCTTCTTGCCTAGTAACATATCCATCATTTCCATGGTCTGTTCATTGTCATCAATGGTTAACTGAACCAGACGACGAGTATTTGGATCCATGGTTGTTTCACGCAGCTGTAGCGGGTTCATCTCACCCAGACCTTTAAATCGCTGCACGTTGATTTTGGCTTTCTTCTTCGACAGGCGCTCTAAGATGCCCTCTTTCTCATCGTCATCTAAGGCATAGAAAACTTCTTTGCCACAATCGATACGATATAGAGGAGGCATTGCAACATAGATATGACCCGCTTCCACAAGAGCTCGGAAATGGCGAGTAAATAGCGCACACAGCAGCGTTGCTATATGAAGACCATCCGAGTCCGCATCGGCAAGGATACAGATTTTACCGTAGCGTAGACCATTAAGATCGTCGTTGTCAGGATCAATACCAAGCGCGACAGAGATGTCGTGCACTTCTTGAGACGCTAATACCTGATCAGCCGAAACTTCCCACGTATTAAGAATTTTACCGCGCAGTGGCATCACCGCTTGGAATTCACGATCACGTGCTTGTTTCGCAGAGCCGCCCGCCGAGTCACCCTCGACGAAGAAGATTTCAGTGCGATTAAGATCTTGTACAGAACAGTCCGTCAGTTTACCTGGCAGTGCTGGGCCTGACGCTACCTTCTTACGCACAACCTTCTTACTAGCGCGCATACGGCGATGTGCGTTAGCAATACAGACTTCTGCCAACTGCTCAGCAAGTTGAGGTTTTTCGTTCAGCCATAAGCTAAAGGCATCTTTTACCACGCCAGATACAAAAGCTGCAGTTTGACGAGAAGAGAGACGCTCTTTAGTTTGACCTGCAAACTGAGGATCTTGCATCTTAACGGATAAAACGTAAGAACAGCGATCGAAGATATCGTCACCGGTTAACTTCACACCACGCGGTAGCAAGTTACGGAATTCGCAGAACTCACGCATCGCATCCAATAGACCTTGGCGAAGACCATTAACGTGTGTACCACCTTGTTTGGTTGGTACCAAGTTAACGTAACTCTCGGTGATCATCTCGCCGCCTTCTGGCTGCCAAATCACAGCCCAAGTCGCCATTTCTGTTTCTGCGGTGAATTCACCGATATAAGGTTCTTCCGGCAGGACCTCGTAGCCTTTCACGCCTTCAGCCAGATAATCTTTAAGACCATCTTCGTAGAACCACTTGTGCTCTTCGTTGTTGACCTTATCGCTAAAGGTAATCTCTAAGCCTGGGCAAAGTACCGCTTTCGCTCGTAAGTTGTTTACCAAGCGTAATGCGGAGAATTTGTAGCTATCGAAGTATTTAGCATCTGGCCAGAAGTGAACTGACGTACCTGTATTGCGGTGACCACATGTGCCTGTTACTGTCAATTCTGTTACAGCATTACCGCTTTCAAACGCGATTTCATGAATTTCGCCGCCACGTCTTACCGTCACTTCAACACGTTTGGACAGGGCATTTACAACCGAAATACCTACGCCGTGTAAACCACCAGAAAACTTGTAGTTGTCGTTAGAGAACTTACCACCAGCGTGTAGCTTGGTCATAATAAGTTCAACACCCGAGATACCTTTCTCAGGGTGAATATCAACCGGCATGCCTCGACCATCATCGATCACTTCAAGTGATTGGTCAGCATGGAGAATGACTTTTATCTTCTTTGCATGGCCCGCGAGCGCTTCATCAACCGAGTTATCAATTACCTCTTGGGCGAGGTGGTTCGGGCGCTCCGTTTCGGTATACATACCAGGGCGATGTCGTACTGGGTCAAGACCTTCGAGGACAGAGAGGTCTTTCGCATTATATTGTTCAGTCATAATACGGGATATCTTTATAAAGAATAAATGAGTAGCTAAGCAGGCGGGTGAATGTGCTTTCTAATAATTCGATTAAAAAATCGCGAAAACGAACAAACTCTAATCGCTTTGCATTCTGCTCAACACAGGAGAAACATAGTCTGGAAGAGACGTTATGATGTCAAGCGAGATAAGTAAGTAACAGGTAAATTTATGACTCTACGCTCAATGAGGGTCACATAAGTTAAAGTTGTAGAAATTTGATGATTTGTTCAGGATAACGCTCAAAGTCGATAAAACTATGATCGCCATCTGGCTCAACTGTCTGCTTTGCGCCGTTAAATTTACTTACCGCTTGACGATAATCGAGCACCTCGTCGCCCTCTTGCTGCAATAACCAAAATTCACTTGGCTCACGAATCGTTGGCGTATCGAGTGCTTTTAATTCATCAATGTGCTTCTCTTCGAGTATATAACGTTCATTGGTATACGGATTTACTTGCTCACCTAAGTAATCCACCAACAATTCATATGGTTTGATTGCCGGGTTAACCACTACAGCCCTAAAGCCAAACTGCTGGTTGAGCCACATCGACATATATCCGCCAAGTGAGCTGCCGACTAAGGCAATACGATAATCAGATTGGTACTGAGCAACAATCTCGAGCAACAACTCACTCGCATGCTGCGGAAAGCATGGCAACTTGGGTACCACAACTTTGATATCCGAGCGGTGTTGCTCGCAATACTCACGCATGACATTGGCCTTGTGAGAAAGCGGCGAGCTGTTAAAACCATGAATATAAAGAAGTAGTGAGGGTTTCATAACCGACCTTAGTAGCCTGCTGAGTTAAAGTCAGGTTGGAAGCTGCCGATGGGAAGACGTTTAACGACTGTCTCAAGGTTTCCGCTGGCTTCAAGCGTCAGCTCACGCCAACCAGGAGAAAGCGTATCTAAAGCAAAATCATCGGAGTTAGGCTTAAACTGAACACAAGTAGAAGGTGTTGCCATTACGCGAACGCCTTTGTGCAGAACATTCATATCTTGGTGAACATGCCCACATAGCACGGCTTTGACATTGGTGTGCTTTTCTACCACTTGCCAAAAATCTTGTGCATCTTTCAAAGTATGCTGATCAAGCCAAGCACTACCAACTAAAATCGGGTGATGATGAAGTAAAACAAGGGTATGACGATCTGAATGCTGCGCGAGCTTCTCATTCAGTAACTCTAACTGCTGATCACTAAGACGGCCATGAGGCACACTCACGACTTGTGAATCAAGCAAGACCATTTGCCAATGTTCACCCAACAAAACGTGTTCCACTTGCTGAATTTGATCGGATGGAATGACCGTCGACATGTTGGGTTTATAGTCGTGATTTCCAGGTAACCAGTAACAAGGCTTTTCCAAAGGAGCAATGCCTTGCTCAAAACGCTGGTAAGAGGCTTCACTATGATCTTGCGAGATATCACCGGTCGCTAAAAGTGCATCATAAACGCACTCTTGCTCGATGACTGCATCTACAACCGCTTTAAAACTTTCTCCGGTGTTTACACTTAGCAAACCACCATCCGTTGCTTCAAACAGGTGAGTGTCAGTAATTTGGAGCAGTCTTATGCTGCCATCTGATGAACTTGACGTTACTTTCAAAATTACAAACCTAAATATTGATCGGCGTCCGGCTAATACCATGCCGTAGACAAAACGTTAACCAATCTCCCAAGAAACGATTCAATTGTGCTTTTTCATCCTGTTGAACCATTTTGTCGTTGGGGTAGTCATAGCGAGCATTTATGCGTTTCAAATGTTCACATTGAGATACTTCTGCTACGCGAGCATCGTGGTAGAGCCTGACAGACATTTTTGGCAATGGAAATACCGGAACGTCATCACTTTGACAAATATCGACCAAAGTTGTGTACTTTGTGACTTCGCCCACTTGAATTTGATACGTCATGTTAGCGGCTTGATAGCAACGAACCTCTCCTACACTCGCATTGATAGGAATGAGAGCGTTGAGCTTGGCATAATTTGTTTCGTATGTGCGCATCAGTTCAGCTAAATCAACATGATACGGCTTTTTCATTGCTACTTGTGCCATTCGCTTCTTAAACGTTGGTAATTGAGCTGTAACCATTGTAAAGCAATGATAGAAGCTCCATTTTCAAATTTTCCATTCAGTACCCATTCATAAGCCTCTTCTCGGCTAATGACGTGAACCTTAATGTCTTCACCTTCATAGTCTAAACCATGAACGCCCTGTGCGGTTGATGCATCGACTTTTCCGACATACACATCCAGCATTTCTGAGCAGCCACCAGAAGAAGGATAGTAAGAAGTCACTTTTTCTAAATTAGCAACTTCGATACCAGCTTCTTCAACAGCTTCACGTCTAACAACGTCTTCAGCGGTTTCATCACTATCAATGATGCCGGCAACGATTTCCATCTGCCACGGTGAAGCATGTTCTAGTGCACCCACTCGAATCTGCTCGATAATCACCACCTGATCGGTCACAGGATCATACGGCAGCATCGCAGCAGCATGACCACGTTCAAACATTTCTCTTTCTATCGGCTGACTCCAACCGCCTTCAAACAACTTATGTCGAAAGCGATACTTAATCATGCTGAAGAAACCTTTGAAAAGTGTCTCTTTTGAGATTATTTCCACATCTTGGGGAGTAAACTCACCTTGTGGTTTGTCAGATGGTTGCATTTGGCACCTCGCTGAGTGAATCTTATAGTTTACTCAGACAAAAGCTTAACTTCCAAGGATATGGCTCAACTTTTTATATAATTTTTATATTAATAGTTAAATTGAGTAATTAAATATATTGCACAGTCGGACAGTTAAGTGTAAAAAATTGCAAAGTTTTGCATGAATTCACATCAGTATGGGTTAAACTCTTGAACAGTAACCCTTTTCATATATTGGCAGGAATAGGACCTATGAAGAAACTGCTTCCACTATTTATCAGTGCAGCATTAGGCAGCATGAGTACCAACGCTTTTGCTGACACACTCGCTGAGATCTACAATCAAGCGAAAGAAAATGATCCAACACTATTGAGTGCCGCAGCGCAGCGTGATGCCGCTTTCGAAGCCGTAACTTCTAGCCGCTCTAGCCTATTGCCACAAATCACCTTAAATGCTGGCTACAACATTAACCGTAGTGATGTGGATTCTCGTGATAGCGATAAGCTCACCGCTGGTATTAACTTCTCGCAAGAGCTTTACCAACGTTCGAGCTGGTTAACTCTTGATGTATCAGAGAAAAGCGCCCGTCAAGCTGACGCTTCTTATGCAGCGGCTCAACAGGCTTTGATCTTACGAGTATCACAAGCTTACTTTGATGTGCTTCGCGCTCAAGACAACCTAGTATTTGTTCAAGCTGAAAAAGCGGCCGTTGGTCGTCAACTAGAACAGACAAAACAGCGTTTTGAAGTCGGTCTATCTGCAATCACTGATGTGCACGATGCACAAGCACAATATGATGCAGTATTGGCAGATGAAGTTCTTGCAGAGAACAGCCTAATCAACAGCTACGAAGGTCTACGTGAGATTACAGGTCAAGAGCACGCTTCTCTAGACGTGTTAGATACTAAACGTTTCTCAGCGACTCGTACTCAAACGCCAATTAACCAATTAATTGAAGAAGCGCAGCAGCAAAACTTAAGCCTACTATCGGCTCGTATTGCTCAAGACGTAGCAAAAGACCAAATCTCACTGGCAAGCTCTGGTCACCTACCATCGCTAACTCTTGATGGGGGTTATAACTATGGTGACGAGCGCAACAGCAACAACTTCTCTGAAGGCGATGCTTCTGACTTTAGTGTTGGTGTTAACCTAGCGGTGCCACTATATACAGGTGGCAACATCAGCTCGCAAACTAAGCAGGCTGAATACAGCTATGTTGCTGCAAGCCAAGATCTTGAAGCTCAATACCGTAGCGTTGTGAAAGATGTTCGTGCATTTAATAACAATATCAGTGCTTCAATCGGCGCGCTACGTGCTTACGAGCAAACCGTAGTGTCGGCGGAATCTGCGCTTGAAGCGACAGAAGCAGGTTTTGACGTAGGTACTCGTACCATCGTTGATGTTCTTGATTCAACACGTCGTCTATACGATGCCAACAAGAACCTATCTAACGCGCGTTACGACTATATTCTAAGTGTTCTACAACTGCGTCAAGCAGTAGGTACACTAAGCGAACAAGACATTATGGACATCAACGCTGGCCTTAAAACAGCCAAGAAATAAGTAAGATTGTTCCTAAAAAATAGCTAACGTCACCGTTAGCTATTTTTTTGTCTCGAGTTCGTACTTAGGCTTGGTTTGTTTTAGTAAACCGTATCGATTTTAACATTTTTTTCGACCAACCAATCTTGCTGATTATTAATGGTTAGTTGCAAAGCCACATCAACAGGTTGCTCAGGGTCAATAGCAAACTGCCAAACAAACGCCACTTCCCATTGATTTTGATTGTGCGTACGCAGCTCCAAAAGATCACCGTCAATGACCCAGCTTTCATCACCCTGCTTAATTGAAAGACTTTCTACATCAAGCTCTGCAGGTAGTGCTTTGTTCGACTCAAGGTACAATGCACCATGTAAGTTGCTCTCTTGCACTTCACCAATTGTTGGCATCTTATTGATCCAAAGATTGCTCTTAAGCTCCACGCTTGCCTGCTCCACCGTAATTTGGTCCGGTTGTTCCCACACAACAGGTTGAGTTGCACACCCAACCAGTAATGCTGCACCTAGCGATAGCAATGCCACTTTTTTCATCATCTTATCCTTGCTGTTTCGTTTGCTGCTCTAACCACTCTTTTAGTATCTGTATATCATACTGATACTCATTTTTCATTTCTTCCACCCAATCATCAATGTTCTCCCACCAAGCTGGAAGATCCGGTGATTGTGCTTTTTGCGCGACACTTTGTATGTGCTTCAAACCTATAGAACCTGCTGCACCTTTGATTTTATGCGCTTCAGAAACGATGCCTTCTTGATGTTTAGCTGTCATATTGGAATCTAATAACTGCAGGTAACCTGGCATCATCTCTTCAAACATTGTGATGCTATCCAACACTGGTGCTGTGCCAACAATACCCACATACGATTCCAACATATCTAAATCGAGCAGCCGAGCATAAATCTCACCACCCTCTTGAACGTCTGATGAAGGTTCGCTGATAGGCGCAGTTGATGGTTGCAACGGCTCGTCCGAGGTAAATTTGGCAATAACATTATGAACATCCGTAACTGAGAGCGGCTTGCTGATCGCATCATCCATGCCCTTTTCAAGGTATTCAGCTTTGTTATTCAAAACATTTGCAGTCAAAGCCACCAGCGGCGGTAAGTCTTTGTAAGTCCGGCGATAAAAGTCAGCGACATCAAAACCTGTCATGTCGGGCAATTGAATATCTAAGAAAGCTAGGTCATAAATCTCTGGATCAAACATTTCAATCGCATCTTGACCTGTCATCGCAACAGACACTTCATGCCCCATACTTTCAAGTAGCGAACGTGCAACCGTAATATTTAACTCTATGTCCTCGACCATAAAGATGTTCAGTTCTTTCTGCGGTGTCGGCTCAACTTCGAGCTGTGGTTGCTCTTCGCTTAGTGGAACTCGAATCGTCACAGTAAAGGTACTGCCAAAGCCCTCTTCACTGCTCACGGTAATATCGCCATCCATCATATTGATCAGTTGCTTAGATACCGCCAAACCGATACCGGTACCAACGGCATGCAGATTGTCTTTGCCTGACTTAACTTGATAGTACATGGCAAAAATCTTATCGAGCTCCCCTTCAGGAATACCGATACCGCTATCTTCCACTTCCATAGTGATATTGGCGTAACTCTCTTCAACTTCGGCGCTGACGGTCATCACTACCCCGCCTTCTTTGGTGAACTTCATCGCATTACTCACCAAGTTCCAAAGCACCTGACGTAGACGAGTTGCATCAACGTCAATAAATGATGGTAGTGAACTCAAACGCTCTAGGTCAAAACGAAGCCCTTTTTGTGATGCCATCAATGCAGAGATACTCTCCATCTCGGCGACAAAGTTTTCAAAATTAAGCGCGGACGGATAGAGCTCAAGCTTGCGACGATCAAATTTATCCATATCAATAATATCGTTGAAGATATTACCTAAGGTGATCGCACTGACGTTGATTGTCTGCATGTGGCTGCGCTGTTCGTCGGTCATCTGCGTATCGAGTAGCATACGACTCAAGCCAACAATACCGTTCAGCGGCGTTCTCAACTCATGGCTAATCGTTGAGATAAAAGTGGTTTTATCCCGACTGGCTTTTTCAAGTGACTCTTCATGACGTTTTCGCTCAGTAATATCACGACCAAAGCCAACCAAACCTAGATGTCGGCCATCTTTACTATAGAAAGGCACTTTGCGCAGTTCAAAGTAGTTCTTATGCCCATCTGGATACTCTAACCATTGTTCATAAGTCAGCGCTTGGTTGTCAGCAAAGACGCGTTCGTCGGTATCAACAATTTGCTGTGCGACTTCTTTACTGTAAACATCCCAAGGAGTTAGGCCCACTAACTGGCTCTCTTTTTTACCGGTCAACTCTTCCATCGCACGGTTACAACCAGAGAAAACACCGTCGGCATTTCGGTAGTAAATCAAATCAGGAGAAGCATCGATAAATGAACGAAGCAGCGCGGTACGTTCAGCCAGTTCAAGCTGAGTTCGCTCACGTTGATAAACCTCATTCTCTAAGTCTTTCATCGCTTCTTCACGGGCCTCTTCAGCTTTAATCCGCTCTTCGATTTCTTGATTTAACTTAGAAATATTTTGCTGGAGCTTATTGTTCAACTCTTGGTCACGAGAACGCATGTCTTTCAGTTTAGAGACCAATTTAGATAAGCGTTGGCGTGACTCTTCCAGTTGATCAACAACGACGGATAAAAAGTAAACGGCCCAAGGGGTGATCAATAAGCCAAAGAAGACGGAGCGAACAATGTCAATATCATCGACATGGCCACTTAGTACCAGAGTGATACCAACTTGAACGACAACTGCTAACGCAACAAGGGCTAAAGCAAGAAGGATGGAAAATCGTAAAATGCCCAGCTTAACAAGCAGATCGACATAGTACTGAGCGAGGTTTTTTATCGGCTTCATTGACAGCTCCGAAAGGAAATAAGAGGTAACATCAACCTAAACAATAGCTTGGATGAACACCTTCAATATTACCTGTTTTCCCTAATGACAGCGAAAAGAATCCTAAACGTTATCGAGTTAATTTTCTGATGTGTGATGTACACAAGTTTGATTGCGCCCAGTCGCTTTTGCTTGATACAAAGCGCTGTCAGCTAACGCCACAATGGTATCACTTTGATCTAGCGGTCTTGGCGTTAAAGAAGCCAAACCAATACTGGCAGTGACGACATCAGAGACTCCCGATTTCTCATGAGTTAAGGCAAGCTTGGCTACACCTTGATGAATACGCTCAGCAACTTTCTTCGCTCCCTCAACTGTCGTGTTGGGAAGAATAAAACCAAACTCTTCACCACCATAACGCGCGACACAATCACTTGAGCGTGGCAGTACACTTCTAAATACCTTAGCAACTTGTACCAAAGCATCGTCGCCACGCTGATGGCCATAAAAGTCGTTAAAGCCTTTAAAATAATCGATATCACATAACATAACAGTCAATGGCTTTTGCTCTCGACAATGCAGGTGCCATAACGTCTCTAACTGCTCGTCGAAGCGACGGCGATTGGAGATCTGAGTTAAGCTGTCAATGAAGCTAAGACGCTCGAGTTCTTGGTTGGCTTCTTCTAACTTCTGCTCAGCTAAATAACGTTCGGATACATCACGAGCCATGATCAGCACACCATTGGTTCCAGATGCAGGATCCCTGAATGGCGACTTCACTACGTCATACCATGTAAAATCACCATTACTACTGATCACACGATCAATGTAACGTAATGATTTACCTTCATATAAGACCTTTTTATCGGTTTCAGATAGACGTGAATATGAATCCATAGGGATCACATCTTGCAGCCTTTTACCGATCAATTCATCTACTTCAGAGATTCCCAAAGCTTTCACAAATGGCTTGTTACACGCTTGGTAGACCATATTTTCATTGAAGATTCCGATGGAGTCAGGGCTTGAAACCAAAATGTTCTGCAAGATAGTATCCCTTTGTGCTAAGGCAACTTCGGTATCTTTACGTCTGTCCATTTCATCACGTAAGTTGCGCTGCATGTTATGCCAGTCGGTCACGTCATGACTGATCCCAAGCGATCCAATCTTACTTCCCTCTGCTGAAAGCAAAACAGTTTGGTGGGTTTCCAACAGGCAGCTGCGACCATCAGGGGTAATAGTCCAGCGCCGTTTGCTCGCTCGCCCCTGAATTGTCCCTTCAATATCCGCAGCGCCTTCTTCAAATCTATCTTGCCAAAAGCGTTGAAAAGCACGGTTGGCTGACACGATCTCTCCGTGATTGTCTTTAATGAAGACTAACTCTGACAGGTTATCAAATGCGCTTTTATAGATTCTAAGAGACTGCATCTCTTGCTGAAATTCTGCCGGAGTACTCTGGTGGGGATTAAGGTAGACCAACCAAACGATTCGACCACGATAAAGGCTTTTACGTCCGGTAACATCCAATTGAATAGAGCGATTTTGCGAAACGCGCCATTCAAATGTAAAAGATTGAGGGGATTCCGATTCCAGTTGATTGATTAAGGTTTCGCGTAGCGAATGACTAAATGCTTGAGGAAGAAGATAGGCCTTACCGACTTTGCGCACTCCGAGCCACTGCTTTGCCATTGAGTTAGCCAGCAGTAGCTCGTTGCTCTTTATATCAATCATCAATGACGCAATCGGAGTATCTTGTAGCAACTGTTCTAGGTGGCGCTGAAAACGTGAATAAATGCGGAAAGCAGCCAACACAAACAATAGGATGACTACCAGATCAAAACCATGTCCATGTGAGGTATCCCACAACCAAACGAGTAGCTGCTCCATCTATTCACTCAATCTCAAATATTATTATCAGTTATAAGAATACTAAGATATCAGCTTATAGACAGTTATTCTGCCTTTATTAATGGTTTTGAATATATAAACGGTTGATTTAATAGTGAGCCTTGAGCGCCTTCACGATTTAATGCTCGACCGATTTCCGTCATGGCTAACCAACGGTTTTCACACCACAAAGGCGACAATAAGGTAGGACGTCGTGCCGCAGAAGACACGCGGTGATAAACCACTTCAGGAGGCGTTATTCGAATCAAATGACTCGCAGTCTCGACATACTCTTCTAGCTCAGGCGCTTCAAGTTTACCGGCCTTCCACGCTTTCGCCATTATGCTACCTTCAACGATATGCAAACCATGCAATTTGATGCCATCAGTACCAACATCAATCACTTTTTGCATCGTGAGAATATTGTCGTCGCGCGTCTCTTTTGGCAAACCAACAATCAAGTGGGTGCAAACTTTGATACCCAGAGCTCGCGCTCGTTGAGTGATCTCCGCATAACATTCAAAATCATGACCACGGTTAATTCGCTTAAGAGTTTGATTATTGGCTGTTTGTAAACCTAACTCTAGCCAGATCTCATAACCTTGCTTTACGTAGTCGGCCAACAAATCCAAAACCGCGTCAGGCACACAATCAGGTCTTGTTCCCACACATAAACCGACAATATCCGCCGCTTTCAACGCTTCTTCGTACATATTTTTCAATACTTGCACTTCTGCGTAAGTACTGGTGTATGCCTGAAAGTAAGCTAAATAACGTTTTGCGCGATTGATTTCACCAGCGCGATCAATCAATTGATCATGGATACTTTTGACCTGCGCTTCTTCATCAGCAAATGACGCAACATTACAAAAGGTACAGCCACCGCGACCAATCGTGCCATCTCTGTTTGGGCAACTAAATCCACCATGCAAAGTCAACTTATGCACTTTTTCGCCATAGCGTCGTTGTAAATCTTGCCCGATGGTATTGACCAATTCGTGTAGCTGCATGCTGCCCTCAAATGCAAATGGATATCATTAAGATTAATGTAATTAAATTACAGAAATGAAAAAAATCGAGGGAGAAATGTATCCGTTTTAAACGTGCGATTGATTAAGCAAAGTCAATAAACATGCAAAAAGAACGTGCCTCAAGCAAAATGTTAAGCAAAAGTTAAACATAAACTCCATTTAAACGACGAAAAAATTGCGCAACAAGCTCGAGTTTTGATTGCATTTCGACCTAAGTAAATTGTAGGATACTTACAGTTTTTGCGTATTTTTGTATTTTTTATTACAGCTAAAATCGTTTAAACGTCGGTGTTTTCCTACCCCCACCTATATAATTCACTAGATAGTGAAATAAAAAAAACGGATTTCACCAAGGATTGTTTTTCTCGCAATATTTTTCCTGCGAGATACGGAATGGAATCAAAGCCACCAACCTAGGTCGGCTTCGAATCATAAAAATAAAGGACAGGACGTAGAAACTAGTTTCGACTAGCCCAATTGCGCCTATTTGAACTGGAAGGATGTATCCATGGTAGATAGAGAGCAAAGATCACAAGGTCTATATACTCCAGAACTGGAGCACGACGCTTGTGGTATCGGTTTTGTTGCTCACCTAAAAAACCGCAAATCGCACGACGTAGTAACTCAAGCACTTGATATGCTTGCCCGCATGGAACACCGTGGTGGTCAAGGCTGTGACCCATGTTCTGGTGACGGTGCTGGTATCTTGCTGCAAAAACCTCATGAATTTCTTTTGGAAGAATCGGTAAAGCTTGGCCTTAAGCTACCTTCTTTTGAAAAATACGGCGTGGGTGTTGTGTTGTTCCCTAAAGATGAACACAAACGCGCACAGTGTCGTGATATTTTAGAACGCAATGCGAAACGCCTTGATCTAGAAGTGATTGGCTACCGCGTACTGCCAACCGATAACTCAATGATCGGTGCTGACCCACTTAGTACTGAGCCTCAATTTGAGCATGTGTTTGTTACTGGCGGCCCTGGTACCACACCAGAAGAGCTAGAGCGCAAACTGTACGTTCTGCGTAACTACACAGTTCGCGTATGTCTAGAAAGCGTGTCGAACATTGGTGATGACTTTTACATCAACTCAATGTCGTACAAAACCTTGGTGTATAAAGGCCAGCTAACAACTGAGCAAGTACCTCAATACTTCCTAGATCTACAAAACCCAACGATGGTTACCGCGCTTGCGCTGGTTCACTCTCGTTTCTCTACCAATACATTCCCACGCTGGCGTCTAGCTCAACCATTCCGTTACATCGCGCACAACGGCGAGATCAACACGGTTCGTGGTAACTTGAACTGGATGAAAGCACGTGAAGCGATCATTGAATCTGACTTGTTTACTCAAGCAGAGATCGACATGCTTCTTCCAATTTGTCAGGAAGGCAGCTCGGATTCATCTAACTTCGATATGGCACTTGAGCTCCTAGTTCTTTCTGGTCGTAGCCTGCCACATGCTCTGATGATGATGATCCCTGAAGCATGGCAAGAAAACAAAAACATGGACCCAACTCGTCGCGCGTTCTATCAGTACCACGCGAATGTGATGGAACCTTGGGATGGCCCTGCGTCAGTATGTTTTACTGATGGTGTTCAAGTAGGTGCAACACTTGACCGTAATGGTCTACGCCCTTCTCGCTACACAGTGACTAAAGATGACTTCCTAGTGATGGCTTCTGAGTCTGGCGTGGTTGAAATTGAACCTGAGAACGTTGAGTTCCGCGGTCGTCTTCAACCAGGTCGTATTTTCGTTGCTGACCTAGAGCAAGGCCGCATCATTTCAGATGAAGAAGTGAAAGATGGTATTGCTAATGCACAGCCATACGAACAGTGGGTTAAAGATAACCTTCTGAGCCTGAATAAACTGCCAGATGCGAGCAATGAATTCAGCCAACCATCACCTGAGAAACTTCTGCACAAGCAGCAATCTTTTGGTGTGAGCTCAGAAGAAGTGAACGAAATCATTCTACCTCTAGCGAAAACTGGCTATGAGCCACTTTCAGCTATGGGTGCCGACTGGCCGCTAGCGATTCTATCGCACCAATCTCAGCACCTTTCAAACTACTTCAAGCAGTTATTTGCTCAGGTAACCAACCCGCCGATCGACCCGATCCGTGAGCGTATGGTGATGTCTCTGAATACTTACCTAGGTAAGGACCAGAACCTACTGGCTGAAACACCAGAGCACTGTCAAAAAGTGGAACTTGAATCGCCAGTTCTTTCTAACTCTGAACTAGAAAAACTGCGCGCAATTGATAACGAACACCTTCAAGCGAAAACGCTAGATATCGTATTCCAAGCGAATGAAGACGAAGGCAAGCTTGAACGTGCCCTTAAGCGCATCTGCCAATACGCAGAAGACGCTGTTGTTGATGGTTACTCAATCATTCTTCTTACGGACCGAGCTGTTAACTCTAACCACGCTGCGATTCCTGCAATGCTTGCGGTTGGCGCGGTTCACCACCACTTGATCCGCAAGGGTCTACGTGCGAAGTGTGACATTGTAGTTGAAACCGGTGATGCTCGTGAGACGCACCACTTTGCAACTCTAGTCGGTTACGGCGCTAACGCAGTTAACCCATACTTAGTGATTGAGACAATTGTTGAGCTGCAACGCACTAAGAAACTAGATCCAAACGTATCGACCAAAGAGTACTTCGATAACTACCGTAAAGGTGTTAACGGCGGCCTATTGAAGATCTTCTCTAAGATGGGTATTTCAACGCTACAGTCTTACCACGGCGCGCAGATCTTCGAAGCTCTGGGTATCAGTAAATCTGTGGTTGATAAGTACTTCACAGGTACCGTTTCCCGTATTGAAGGTCTTACCATTGACGACATTGCTAAAGAAGTACTTGTTCGTCACCGCGTAGGTTACCCGACACGTGAAATTCCAGTTCAAGTTCTTGACGTTGGTGGTGTTTACCAATGGAAACAGCGTGGTGAAAAACACCTATTCAACCCTGAAACCATTTCTCTACTTCAAGAGTCGACGCGCAATAAAGATTACGCTCAATTCAAGAAGTACGCGAAAGCAGTGGATGATCAAGGCGATAACGCGGCAACACTACGTAGCCAGTTAGACTTTGTTAAGAATCCAGCAGGTTCAATCCCACTTGAAGAAGTCGAGCCAATCGAAAGCATTCTTAAGCGTTTCGCAACAGGTGCAATGTCGTTTGGTTCGATCTCTTACGAGGCGCACTCAACGCTAGCAGTTGCTATGAACCGCATTGGCGCGAAATCGAACTCGGGTGAAGGTGGTGAAGATCCAGCTCGTTTCGAACGCAAAGAAAACGGAGACTGGGAACGCTCTGCAATCAAACAGGTGGCTTCAGGTCGCTTTGGTGTGACGTCTTACTACCTAACTAACTCTGATGAAATTCAGATCAAAATGGCTCAAGGCGCGAAACCAGGTGAAGGTGGTCAACTACCAGGAGATAAAGTGGATGACTGGATCGGTGCAACGCGTCACTCGACTCCGGGCGTTGGTCTCATCTCTCCACCACCACACCACGATATCTACTCAATCGAAGATTTGGCTCAGCTAATCTACGATTTGAAGAACGCAAACCGTGCTGGCCGCGTTAACGTGAAGCTAGTATCAGAAGCTGGTGTTGGTACCATCGCTTCAGGTGTTGCAAAAGCGAAAGCTGACGTTGTACTGATTGCTGGTTTTGATGGCGGTACAGGTGCATCACCAATGTCTTCAATCCGTCACACGGGTCTGCCTTGGGAGCTTGGTCTAGCTGAAACGCACCAAACTCTACTAAAGAATGGCCTACGTAACCGTATCGTGGTTCAGTCTGATGGTCAGATGAAAACTCCGCGTGACTTAGCAGTAGCAACACTGCTTGGCGCTGAAGAATGGGGCGTAGCAACTGCAGCACTTGTTGTTGAAGGTTGTATCATGATGCGTAAATGTCATAAGAATACCTGTCCAGTTGGTATCGCAACGCAGAACAAAACGCTCCGTGAGCGCTTTGATGGCCGCGTAGAAGACGTTGTGACATTCTTCCAATACATGGCTGAAGGTCTACGTGAAGTGATGGCTGAGCTAGGTTTCCGTACTATCGATGAGATGGTAGGTCAATCTCACAAACTAAAAGTTCGTGAAGATATCGGCCACTGGAAATACAAGAACCTAGACCTAACTCCTGTTCTTCACATTGAACAAGCTCGTGAAGAAGATGGTGTTTACAACCAAACAGAGCAAAACCACAACCTAGAAGAGGTTCTGGATCGTAAGTTGATTCAAGCGGCCATTCCAGCGCTTGAGAAAGGTGAAGCAGTAAACGCTGAATTCCCTATTATCAACACAGACCGCTCTGCAGGTACCATGCTGTCGAACGAAATCTCTAAGGTTTACAAAGACCAAGGTCTGCCGCAACCAATGAACGTTAAGTTCAACGGTAGTGCAGGTCAGTCATTCGGTGCTTTCCTTGCTAAGGGCGTGAAGTTCGAAGTGGAAGGTGATGCGAACGACTACTGGGGTAAAGGTTTATCTGGCGGTACGCTAGTGCTCTACCCTGATGCTAAATCCTCTATCGTTGCTGAAGACAACATTGTTGTAGGTAACGTTTGTTTCTACGGTGCAACCTCTGGTGAATCTTTCATCCGTGGTATGGCTGGTGAACGTTTCTGTGTTCGTAACTCTGGGGCAAAAGTCGTTGTTGAAGGTGTTGGTGACCACGGTTGTGAGTACATGACGGGCGGCGCTGCGATCATCCTTGGCTCTACAGGTCGTAACTTTGCTGCAGGTATGAGTGGTGGTGTTGCTTACGTTTGGGATAAAGCTGGTGATTTCGAAACTAAGCTTAACCCAGAGCTGGTCGACCTAGACCCAATCGAGCAAGAAGATAAAGATCTTCTACTAGATATGCTAACCAAGCATGTTCAATTCACAGGAAGTGAAGTTGCTCAATCTTTCTTAGACAACTTTGAAGCAAGCCTAACCTCATTGGTTAAGGTTATGCCGCGTGATTACAAAGCGGTTCTTCAAAAACGTAAAGCAGAAGCTGAGCAAGCACAAACGGAAGAAGTGGAGGCAGTATAATGGGTAAGCCTACTGGATTTTTAGAACATGGTCGTGAGCTTCCTAAGAAGCTCGACCCTTCGGTTCGTATCGAAGACAACAAAGAGTTCGTCCTTAACGAAGAGTTTGGTGACAAGATTAATACTCAGGCTTCTCGTTGTATGGACTGTGGTGTTCCTTTCTGTCACAGCGGTTGTCCGATTGGTAACATCATCCCTGAGTTTAACGATGCCGTATATCGTGATAGCTGGGAAGAGGCTTGGAACATTCTAAGCTCTACCAACAACTTCCCAGAGTTTACTGGTCGCGTCTGCCCTTCTCCTTGTGAAAGCGCATGTGTTCTTGGGATCAACCAAGATCCAATCACTATCTGTAACATTGAGAAAACTATCGTCGAAACTGCGTACCGAGAAGGGTACGCAAAACCAAAAACACCACGTTCTCGTACAGGTAAAACTGTAGCTATCATCGGCTCGGGACCGGCTGGCTTAGCCGCAGCTGAGCAGCTAAACAGTGCTGGACACTCAGTTACTGTCTTTGAGCGCGATGAGAAAGTCGGTGGTCTACTACGTTTCGGTATCCCGGATTTCAAACTGGGCATGGACGTAATTGATCGTAAGGTCAACCTAATGGCAGAAGCCGGTGTTGAGTTTAAAGTGAATCAACACATTGGTGTAGACGTAAATGCGCAGCAACTTCGCCAAGAATTTGATGTTGTGCTGCTGACAGGTGGCTCAACAGTTCCTCGCGACTTACCAGTTCCTGGTCGCGAACTGAAAGGTGTTCACTTCGCAATGGAATTCCTTGGTCAAAACAACCGCCGCGCGAATGATATGGATCTTAAGGGTGAAGAGATTCACGCGAAAGACAAGCATGTTGTCGTAATCGGTGGTGGTGATACAGGCTCTGACTGTGTAGGTACTTCTAACCGTCATAAAGCAGCAAGTGTTACTCAGGTTGAGATCATGCCGATCCCACCAGAGAAACGTCCTGCGAACATGCCTTGGCCTCAGTATCCAATGATCATGAAGACAACCACTTCTCATGAAGAAGGTTGTGAGCGTCATTGGAATATTTTGACCAAAGAGTTTATCGGTAACGATAAAGGCGAAGTCACTGGTCTACGTATCGCTGATATCGTTTGGCAAGATGCTAAGCCTGGTGAACGCCCAGGGTTTGAAGAAGTAGCAAACTCGGAGCGTGTTATTCCATGTGACATGGCATTCCTAGCGATGGGCTTCCTACACCCAGAACCAACAGGTGTACTTGCTCAACTGGACATCAAACTGGATGATCGCGGTAACGTCGTGACTGAAGGTTTTGCAACTAACCAAAAAGGCGTTTTCGCTGCAGGTGATATGCGTACAGGTCAATCTTTGGTGGTACGCTGTATCAACGAAGGCCGCGAGTGTGCGATCTCTATTGACCAATACCTAATGGGTGGCTCTAACCTAGAAGCCAAAGCTGACTCTCTAATGTTATCAGCTTAGCCCTTTAACTCTAGGATCTAGCTTGATTGCATAGATCCTAGAGGATTGTAGATAAACAATCATTCCTTCCAAACTTTCCTAGTTGACCAGCACTTTGTGCTGGTCTTTTTTATTTCCCTAGCACCCTTTTGTTGCAAAATTGTAACAATTAAAAATATAAGCATCTGAATAATAAAGAGTATTGCAGCGTATTCAGTGGTAAATCGCATCTTGGCGTGATTTTCTACCAAGAACTTGACCTTTTTTATAATAAGCTATACGTTGTGAAGTCGATGAAAATGAATTTATCTAAATTTGTTAACTGTTCTAAGTAACTTTAGTGAATGTTTATACGAATTATAACAATTAGAACGCATAGTTAGTCATACATACCAACCCTTTTGATGTTGGTAGTTCTGTCTAAAATGACAGAGAAGCAAAGGGAGAATTGCAATGGCTCTTTATGATCCAAGTCTTGAAAAAGATAACTGTGGATTTGGCTTGATTGCACACATGGAAGGTGAAACAAGCCACAAATTAGTCCGTACTGCCATTTCGGCACTGGATAGAATGACTCACCGTGGCGGTATCGCTGCCGACGGAAAAACCGGTGATGGTTGTGGCCTTTTACTGCAAAAACCGGACTCATATCTGCGTTTAATCGCCGAAGAAAATGGCTTTAAACTTGGCAAACAATATGCTGTAGGCATGGTGTTTTTCAGCCAAAATCCAGTTAATGCTCAAATAGCAAAAGAGATCATTAACAAAGAACTGGCTCAAGAAACATTAACCGTTGCAGGCTGGCGAGATGTACCGGTCAACCCTGCAGTACTTGGTCCGATTGCAGCAGATTCATTACCGAATATTCAACAAGTCTTCATTTCTGCACCGGCTGGATGGCGAGAGCGTGATATCGAACGCCGCCTCTATATCGCTCGCCGACGCATTGAAAAACAGATCACCGAAGACAAAGAGTTCTACATTTGTAGCCTCTCGACACAGGTTATGGTCTACAAAGGCCTTTGTATGCCTGCCGACTTACCAAGGTTTTATTTGGACTTAGCGGACCTGCGCATGGAGTCTGCTATCTGCTTGTTCCACCAGCGTTTTTCTACAAACACTCAACCAAGATGGCCACTGGCACAACCGTTCCGTTACTTAGCGCATAATGGTGAAATCAATACCATTGAGGGCAACCGTCAGTGGGCAAGAGCGCGCGCTTATAAGTTCTCATCACCTTTATTACCCGACCTACACAGTGCAGCGCCATTCGTTAATGAAACTGGCTCAGACTCTTCAAGTTTAGACAATATGTTGGATCTGTTCTTAGCGGGTGGCATGGATATCTTCCGTGCGATGCGCATGCTTGTTCCACCTGCATGGCAAAACCACCCAGACATGGATGCTGATCTACGCGCATTTTATGACTTCAACTCCAAACACATGGAACCGTGGGATGGTCCTGCGGGGATCGTCTTGTCCGATGGGCGATATGCCGCTTGTAACTTAGATCGAAATGGTCTTCGCCCTGCACGTTATGTTATTACCAAAGACAAGCTAATCACCCTTGCTTCTGAAGTCGGTATTTGGGATTACGCGCCAGATGAAGTCGCAGAAAAAGGTCGTGTTGGGCCTGGTGAACTGCTCGTTGTCGATACACGCCGCGGTAAATTATGGCAATCAAGCGAAATTGATAATGATCTTAAAGGACGCCACCCATATCGTGAATGGATGGAAAACAACGTCCACAAACTGACGCCATTCTCGGACTTACCTGATGATCAAGTCGGTGAACGTAATTTCGATGACAGCCTACTCAAGACTTATCAAAAGCAGTTTGCAATGAGCAATGAAGAAGTCGACCAAGTGCTAAGAGTTCTGGGCGATATGGGCCAAGAAGCTGTCGGCTCTATGGGTGATGATACTCCAATGGCGGTCCTCTCATCGAAAGAACGCCTAGTCACAGACTACTTCCGCCAGAAGTTTGCTCAGGTCACCAACCCTCCGATAGATCCACTGCGTGAAAAGCATGTAATGTCACTCGCGACCAGTGTTGGTCAAGAGATGAACGTCTTTTGTGAAACCGATGGTCACGCTCATCGAGTCACCTTCGACTCGCCTGTACTGCTCTACTCTGACATGCAGCAGTTGCTAGAGCTTAACGATGATCACTACCGCAACACCATTTTAGACATCAACTACGATCCTTCTGAGAAAGATCTGAAACAAGCACTGAGCGATCTTTGTGATCAAGCTGAGCAAGTCGTGCGCGAAGGTACGGTACTTGTCATTCTGTCTGATCGCCCATTGGTCAAAGGCAAACTGCCTATTCCAGCAGCCATGGCCGTTGGTGCCGTTCAATCTCGATTGATTAAAGCTAACCTTCGCTGTGATGCCAACATCATTGCTGAAACGGCAACTGTCCGTGACCCACACCAGTTTGCCGTTTTACTCGGCTTTGGTGCGACGGCGGTTTACCCATACTTGGCTTACGAAGCGCTAGGTAAGATGATCGACGATGGTGGCTTAGAGAAAACCTACCGCGAAGTGATGCAAAACTACCAATACGGCATCAATAAGGGTCTGTACAAGATCATGTCGAAAATGGGTATCTCGACCGTTGCATCATACCGTTGTTCACAACTGTTCGAAGCTGTCGGCCTAAACCAAGAGGTCGTTGAGCTCTGCTTCAAGGGGGTAACAACTCGCATCCAAGGTGCGAACTTCGAAGACTTCCAACAAGATCTATTTAATTTGTCTCGCAAAGCATGGGCAAAACGTAAATCGATTGAGCATGGCGGCCTGCTTAAATATGTCCACGGTGGTGAATATCACGCTTATAACCCAGATGTGGTCGGCACCTTGCAACAAGCGGTCAAATCTGGTGATACGTCTGACTATAAGAGCTTCGCTAAACAAGTGAATGAACGCCCAGTGGCAATGCTGCGCGATCTGTTAAAGCTCAAAAAGTCAGAGAAACCACTGCCGCTTGAAGCTATCGAACCGAATACCGAACTCTACAAACGATTTGATTCTGCGGCGATGTCGATTGGTGCTCTGAGTCCAGAAGCACACGAAGCACTAGCAACCGCGATGAACCGTTTAGGAGGCCACTCTAACTCTGGTGAAGGTGGCGAAGATCCACGTAGATTTGGAACCGAGCGTAACTCACGCATCAAACAAATTGCATCAGGTCGTTTTGGTGTCACGCCACACTACCTCACCAACGCAGATGTTCTCCAGATCAAAGTCGCGCAAGGCGCTAAGCCGGGGGAAGGCGGACAGCTTCCAGGGCACAAAGTAACGGCAGAAATCGCTAAACTTCGTTACTCAGTGCAAGGAGTGACGTTAATTTCCCCTCCACCACATCACGATATTTATTCAATTGAAGATCTAGCTCAGCTCATTTTCGATTTAAAACAGGTCAACCCGAAGGCGTTAGTATCGGTGAAACTTGTTTCCGAGCCAGGAGTTGGCACGATTGCAACGGGTGTTGCTAAAGCATATGCCGATTTAATTACCATCTCTGGTTATGATGGCGGCACCGCTGCGAGCCCACTAACATCAGTAAAATACGCTGGTAGCCCATGGGAACTTGGCCTAGCGGAAACGCAACAAGCATTGGTTGCTAATGGACTCCGTCATAAGATTCGTCTGCAAGTCGATGGCGGCTTAAAGACTGGACTAGACGTTGTCAAAGCGGCAATTCTCGGTGCTGAAAGCTTTGGTTTTGGTACAGCGCCTATGGTTGCTATGGGTTGTAAGTTCTTACGTATCTGTCACTTAAATAACTGTGCGACTGGTGTTGCCACTCAAGATGACACCTTACGTAAAGAGTACTTTAAAGGCCTACCAGAAATGGTAATGAACTACTTTGTTGGGCTGGCCGATGAAGTACGTGAACTGCTTGCTGAACTGGGTGTTGAAAAGCTGACTGATTTGATTGGTCGTACTGATTTACTCGAAACCGTCGAAGGTATGACAGCCAAACAGAGCAAACTTGATCTTTCAGGTATTCTTGAAGCGCCCGTTTCTCCACAAGGTCACCCTGTTTGTTGGACTGAGCCAAACGCTCCATTCGATAAAGCAGAGCTGAACCAAAAGATTTTTGATGATTCTCTCAACGCCATCGAAGCGAAGCAATCTGCAGATTTCTTCTACAACGTAATTAATACCGACCGCTCTATTGGTGCGCGCATATCAGGTGAAATAGCTAAACGCTATGGAAACCAAGGTATGGCAGCCTCACCAATCAAATTGCACTTAGATGGTACAGCTGGCCAATCATTCGGTGTATGGAATGCAGGTGGCGTCGAGCTTTACCTCACGGGTGATGCGAACGACTACGTCGGCAAAGGCATGGCAGGCGGTAAAATCAGCATCAAACCTCACCAAGGTACGGCCTTCACTTGTAACGACGCGACCATCATCGGCAACACCTGTCTCTACGGAGCAACTGGCGGTAAATTGTTTGCTGCCGGAACCGCTGGCGAGCGATTTGGTGTTCGTAACTCCGGCACCATTGCTGTTATTGAAGGCGCAGGCGACAACGCTTGTGAATACATGACAGGCGGTATTGTCGCGATTCTCGGTGCGACAGGTGTTAACTTTGGTGCGGGTATGACCGGAGGCTTTGCTTACGTCTTAGATCAAAATGAGGACTTTCAAGGTCGCGTCAATCAAGAGTCGGTTGAAGCTGTCGCTCTGTCTGATCTCTACATTCACCAGGAACACTTACGTGGTTTGATTGCTGAGCACTTAGAAGAGACCGGCTCAGTTCACGCCGAGAATATCTTAGCGAACTTTGACGAATGGATTCCGAAGTTCTACCTGGTGAAACCTCAAGCGGCAGATTTGAATACTCTGCTTGGCCACCAAAGTCGTAGCGCAGCAGAACTACGCGTTCAAGCCCAGTAAATCATGGAGGATGTTTGAATCATGAGCCAGAACGTATACCAATTTATCGATGTACAACGTGTAGATCCTGCGAAGAAACCAGTCAAAATTCGTAAGATTGAATTCGTTGAAATCTATGAACCTTTTACTAAGCAGCAAGCAACCGCTCAAGCAGATCGCTGCCTAGATTGTGGTAACCCATATTGTGAGTGGAAGTGCCCTGTACACAACTACATCCCTCAATGGTTAAAGTTAGCCAACGAAGGGCGCATAATAGAAGCGGTTGAGCTTTCTCACCAAACCAATAGCTTGCCTGAAGTATGTGGCCGAGTCTGTCCACAGGACCGTCTATGTGAAGGTTCTTGTACCCTCAATGAGGATTTTGGTGCCGTCACTATCGGTAATATCGAAAAGTACATTACCGACAAAGCGTTTGAAATGGGTTGGAAGCCAGACATGTCAAACGTTGAGTGGACAGATAAAAAAGTCGCGATTATTGGTGCAGGTCCTGCAGGCCTCGCCGCAGCCGATATTTTAGTTCGCAACGGTGTTAAACCCGTTGTGTTTGACCGCTATCCTGAAATTGGCGGCCTACTCACCTTCGGTATCCCTTCCTTCAAATTAGAGAAAGGCGTAATGGAAAATCGTCGCCGCGTCTTTAGTGATATGGGTGTTGAGTTTCGCCTCAACGTTGAAGTTGGTAAAGATGTTCAGATGCAAGAGTTAGTCGATGAATACGACTCTGTATTTTTAGGTGTCGGCACTTATAAATCGATGCGTGCAGGTCTTGCCAATGAAGATGCACCAGGCGTGTATGATGCGTTGCCATTCCTAATTTCTAACACTTACAAAGTGATGGATCTAAAAGATAACAAACCCTTCATCGATATGGCAGGTAAAAAAGTCGTGGTACTAGGTGGCGGTGATACCGCAATGGACTGTGTTCGAACCTCTATTCGTCAAGGTGCTAGCAATGTTATCTGTGCGTACCGCCGTGATGAAGCCAACATGCCAGGCTCACGTCGTGAAGTGAAAAATGCCAAAGAGGAAGGTGTGAACTTTAAGTTTAACTTGCAACCTTTAGGTGTTGAAGTGGATGCATCAGGTAACGTGAGTGGCGTGAAAGTGGTTAAAACAGCGCTCGGAGAACCTGATGAAGCTGGACGTCGCAGACCAGAACCAGTTGAAGGTAGCGAACATGTACTAGAAGCGGATGTTGTGATCATGGCCTTTGGTTTCCAACCACATCAAATGTCTTGGTTAGAACCTTATGGCGTAGAACTGGATCAATGGGGACGAATCAAAGCACCTCAAAAGCAAGAGTTCATGTATCAAACCACCAATGAAAAGATCTTTGCTGGTGGTGATGCCGTTCGAGGCTCTGATCTTGTCGTAACGGCTATTGACGAAGGACGTAAAGCAGCTGAAGGTATCTTAGATTACCTCGACATCTAACAAGCACTCATCTCACAAAAGGATCCAAAGATTGGATCCTTTTTTTATTTGAACCATATAATTGAATCTTATATTAGAACAACAAGATACTAGGAATTCAACATGAAGAAAGCCGCTCTCCTTTCCATAACTTTGTTGGGTTTAACAGCATGTAGCCAAGGAGTTGATACCATGACAGATCGAACATCATCACCCTGTGGTGATAAACCTAACTGTGTTTCTACTCAAGACACACGTGAGAAGTATCAAATTGCCCCATTCGAAATAACAGCCGACGCTAATATCGATGCCATCGAAGCGGTTGCTCTGCAACTTTCGGGAGCAAAAACCGCGGTGAAAGATGGCGGCTATCTAAGAATTGAGTGCACCTCTAAAATCATGCGTTTTGTTGACGATCTTGAACTGCGCATAAAAGAAGGGCAATTGCTAGTCCGTTCTGAATCACGTGTCGGCTATTCCGATTTTGGAGTCAATCGAAAGAGAGTCGATCAGCTACGTGAGCTTCTTAAAGCTAACAACCTAATTAAATAGGTATAAAAAAACCGAAGCAATGGCTTCGGTTTTTTGTATCACGGTCAGGAATTACTCAGCTTCCTCACGGAACACAACTAAGCGTTTCGGAGCGACTTTACCATCGGCGTTGACTTCTGCCACACCGATAAATAGACGCTCATCACCCGATGTCATACGCAGTGGTGTACCTTCCGGTGCACCAAGCACTTGTACAGGCATACCGTGCTGAACTAAGTTGGTTAGCTCCGCATTCAGATTAACTTCTGGTAAATCTTCAACTGCGGTATCCATTGGCATAAGCAGTGGATCAAGCAATTCACGTGGTGCTTTTTCTTCACGATGTGCATGCTCAAGCAGTTCGTTTAACTGCTCTAACGTCACCATATTCTCATACGGATAGTTAGCTACTGCCGTACGTCTCAGCATAGTTACATGCGCACCACACCCTAGCATTTCACCAAGATCATCAACTATCGTGCGGATGTAAGTACCTTTTGAACAGTGAACTTCCATCTCTACTTCATCACCTTCAAAACGATGAAGGACGATTTCATAGACAGTGATTTTACGTGATTCACGCGGAACCTCGATGCCTTGACGAGCGTATTCATACAAAGGCTTGCCTTGGTACTTCAATGCCGAAAACATCGATGGTACTTGGTCAGATTCACCGCGAAACTTTTCAATGCACGCTTCTAACTTAGCAAGATCAACATCGATTGGACGAGTCTCTACTACTTCACCATCAGAATCAGAGGTATTAGTACGCTCACCAAGCTTTGCAATCACACGGTAGCGCTTGTCTGAATCCAACAAAAACTGAGAGAACTTCGTTGCTTCACCAAGACAGATTGGCAGCATGCCTGTCGCGAGAGGATCCAGAGCACCGGTATGACCCGCTTTCTCTGCAAAGTAAATACGTTTTACTTTCTGCAGAGCATCATTTGATGAAATGCCTGTCGGCTTATCCAAAAGGATAACGCCGTTAATTGGACGACCTTTACGACGACGAGCCATTAGCTGTCTTCTCCAGCTTGTTCGTCTTCACGACCAGAGTCTTGTTGCTTGCGCTTATCTTCACTCACAACTTCAGATACAAGGTTAGACATACGCATACCTTCTACCAAAGTGTTGTCGTAGTAGAAACGTACTTCAGGTGTTAGACGAAGGCGAATACGCTTACCTAACATCATGCGGATATGAACTTCGTGCTCACGCAGTGCTTCTAGGCAAGATTCTGGAGTTTGCTCGCCAACACATAGAAAAGTAACGAACACTTTTGCGTAAGCAAGATCACGTGACACTTCTACATCAGAAATCGTCACCATACCTAAACGTGAGTCACGGACTTCACGTTGAAGGATCATTGCTAATTCTTTTTGCAACTGCTGCGATACACGCTGCGTGCGGCTAAATTCTTTTGACATATCTTTTCTCTTATTAGAAAGAATGGGGGGATGGTCAAAGCCAGCCCCCCATGGTGTATTCAACAACCAATTACTGCCTATCTAACAGATAACGCAGATAATTTTAGTCTATTAGTCAAGAGTACGTTTTACTTCAACGATTTCGAATACTTCGATTTGGTCGCCTACGCGAACATCGTTGTAGTTCTTAACGCCGATACCACATTCGTAGCCGTTCTTAACTTCTTGAACGTCATCTTTAAAGCGACGAAGTGACTCTAGTTCACCTTCGTAGATAACAACGTTATCACGTAGTACACGGATAGGGTTGTTGCGCTTAATTAGACCTTCAGTAACCATACAACCAGCGATTGCGCCAAGCTTAGGTGACTTGAACACGTCACGAACTTCAGCAAGACCAATGATCTCTTGCTTAAATTCAGGAGCTAGCATACCGCCCATTGCTTGTTTAACTTCGTCAATCAATTGGTAAATGATTGAGTAGTAACGTAGGTCAACGTTAGCTGATTCGATTGCACGACGCGCTGAAGCATCTGCACGAACGTTAAAGCCAAGGATGATAGCGTTTGAAGCTTCAGCAAGAACTGCGTCAGTTTCAGTAATACCACCAACACCAGAACCTACGATGTTCACTTTCACTTCTTCAGTAGAAAGTTTCAGTAGAGAGTCTGCGATAGCTTCAACAGAACCTTGAACGTCAGCTTTCAGTACTACGTTAAGTTCAGCAACTTCACCCGCTGTCATGTTAGAGAACATGTTCTCTAGCTTAGATTTCTGCTGACGAGCAAGTTTCACATCACGGAACTTGCCTTGACGGTAGTTTGCAACTTCACGTGCTTTACGCTCGTCACGAACTACAGTCGCTTCGTCACCTGAAGATGGCACACCAGATAGACCGATGATTTCCACAGGGATAGAAGGACCTGCTGAAGTGATTTCTTTACCATTCTCGTCGCGCATTGCACGAACGCGGCCGTACTCTTGACCACAAAGTAAGATATCACCTTTGTTTAGTGTACCTGATTGAACAAGTACTGTTGCTACTGGACCACGACCCTTATCTAGGCGAGATTCAACAACAACACCAGAAGCCATGCCTTCTTTAACAGCTGTAAGTTCAAGAACTTCAGACTGAAGAAGGATAGTTTCTAGAAGACCGTCGATGTTTGTACCCTGTTTTGCAGAGATGTGAACGAACATGTTCTCACCGCCCCACTCCTCAGGAATAACGTCGTACTGAGCTAGCTCGTTCTTAACGTTATCTGGGTTTGCATCTTCTTTATCGATCTTGTTCACAGCAACAATTAGAGGCACGCCTGCCGCTTTCGCGTGCTGGATTGCTTCGATTGTTTGTGGCATTACGCCATCGTCTGCCGCTACTACTAGAACTACAATATCTGTCGCTTGAGCACCACGTGCACGCATTGCAGTAAACGCTGCGTGTCCAGGAGTATCAAGGAAAGTGATCATACCGTTTTCAGTTTCAACGTGGTATGCACCGATGTGCTGTGTAATACCGCCCGCTTCACCTGAAGCAACGTGTGCTTTACGGATGTAGTCAAGAGTCGATGTCTTACCATGGTCAACGTGACCCATGATAGTTACAACTGGAGCACGGCCTTCAGCAATTGCGTCGCTGTCGCGATCCGCTAGTACTGCTTCTTCAAGCTCGTTCTCTTTACGTAGGATTACCTTGTGACCCATTTCTTCAGCAACAAGAGCCGCTGTTTCTTGGTCGATAACCTGGTTGATAGTCGCCATTGCGCCCATCTTCATCATCACTTTGATGACTTCAGTACCTTTCACTGACATTTTGCTTGCCAGTTCAGATACTACAATCGTTTCACCGATAGCTACGTCTTGCTTAGCAACTGTCGCTGTCTTATCGAAGCCGTGCTGCATTGAGCTTGGTTTCGCAAGTTTGCCACGGTTGTTGCGACCTTTACCGCCACGTTGGTTACGACCGCCACGACCTTGATCATCGTTAGCAGAAGCTTTTTTCTTCTTCTTACGACGGCCGCCTTCTTCTTTACGGTCAGCAGCGTCTTCAGCTTCACGAGCATAAGTAGAAGTAGTTACGTGGTAGTCAGAGTTTTCTAACTCTTTCTTCTTCTTCTCTTCTTCAGTCCAACGAGCTTCGTTTTCTTCAGCAAGTTTACGCGCTTCTTCAACAAGCTTAGCTGCTTCCTGTTCCGCTTTACGTTTCGCTTCTTCTTCCTGACGACGTTTTAGTTCGTCAGCTTCTTTCTTAGCTTGCGTATTAACATCCGCATTTTTTGCATTCATGTCTTTCTTAGCCTTATCAGCTTGTACGCGTTTTGCCTTTTCTTCAGCTTCACGTTTTGCATCCGCTTCTCGTTTCGCTTTCTCTTCGGCTTCGCGTTGTGCTTTCTCTGCAGCTTCACGTTTTGCTAGCTCTTCAGCCTCACGCTTCGCAAGCTCTTCAGCTTCACGCTTTGCTGCTTCCTCAGCCTCGCGTTTTGCGTCGTCTTCGATAATGCTGCGCTTAACATAAGTTCGCTTCTTGCGTACTTCTACTTGAACATCCTTACTCTTGCCGCCACCAGCATTGACGCTAAGTGTGCTGCGAGTTTTACGCTGTAGCGTTAAACGAGTAGGCTCAGTTTCACCTGATGTGTCACCGTGCTCTTTCTTAAGGTGAGTCAGAAGCTTCTGCTTTTCATCGTCAGAAACCTGATCACTACTCGCTTTCTTCATACCAGCATCAGCAAGTTGTTCAATCAAGCGGTCCACTGGAGTTCCAATTTCTTCACTCAGTGCCTTAACAGTAATTTGTGTCATGCCGCTTCCTCCTTGCTGAAAATTATGCGTCTTCGCCGAACCAACAAATATTACGAGCTGCCATGATTAGCTCACCCGCACGTTCTTCGGTTAGACCTTCGATACCTTCGATATCATCAATACCCTGGTCAGCTAGATCTTCTAGTGTTGCAACACCTTTAGCTGCCAGTTTAAATGCCATCTCACGCTCTAGACCTTCAAGAGCAAGTAGGTCTTCTGCAGGTTCAACACCTTCGAAAGACTCTTCTTGTGCAAGAGCTAGAGTGGTTAGTGCATTTTTAGCGCGATTACGTAGTTCTTCGACTAGATCTTCATCTAGGCCGTCTACTTCTAGTAATTCATTTACTGGAACGTAAGCTACTTCTTCTAGAGTAGAGAAACCTTCTTCAACAAGCAGTTGAGCGAAGTCTTCTTCAATATCTAGGTGTTTCATGAAGCTTTCGATAGCAGCTTGAGATTCTTCAGCGTGTTTCTTGTGAAGATCTTCAACTGTCATTACGTTCAGTTCCCAACCAGTTAGTTGAGATGCTAGGCGTACGTTCTGACCGTTACGGCCGATCGCTTGCGCTAGGTTGTCTGCTTCAACAGCGATGTCCATTGCGTGAGCATCTTCATCAACGATGATTGACGCTACGTCTGCTGGAGCCATTGCGTTGATAACGAATTGCGCTGGGTTATCGTCCCAAAGCACGATATCAATACGCTCGCCGCCGATTTCGCCCGATACAGCTTGTACACGTGCGCCACGCATACCAACACACGCACCCACTGGGTCAATACGTTTGTCGTTCGTTTTCACTGCAATCTTAGCTCGAGAGCCTGGATCGCGTGCAGCACCTTTCAGTTCGATGATTTCTTCAGCGATCTCTGGCACTTCTACGCGGAATAGTTCAACTAGCATTTCAGGCTTAGAGCGAGTAATGAATAGCTGGAAGCCACGAGCTTCTGGTGCAACCTTGTAAAGAAGGCCACGAACACGGTCACCTGGACGGAAGTTTTCGCGAGGAAGTTGGTCATCACGTAGGATTACCGCTTCTGCATTGTTACCTAGGTCTAGCACAACTGTGTCACGGTTAACTTTCTTAACCACACCTGTAACTAGCTCACCTTCGTTATCGATGAACTGTTCAACAATTTGTGCGCGCTCAGCTTCACGTACTTTTTGTACGATAACTTGCTTAGCAGTTTGAGTCGTAATACGGTCAAACGTTACTGACTCAATGTCATCTTCAACAAAGTCACCAACGTTTAGTTCAGGGTCTTCGTATTGAGCCGCTTCTAAAGAGATCTCTTTAGTTGGGCTTTCTACAACTTCAACCACTTCCCAACGACGGAAAGTTTCGAATTCACCTGTCTTACGGTCGATTTCAACACGAACGTCAATTTCCATTTCGTGTTTTTTCTTAGTTGATGTTGCTAGAGCAATTTCAAGGGCTTCAAAGATACGTTCACGAGGTACGGCTTTTTCGTTCGATACCGCTTCTACTACCGCTAAAATTTCTTTACTCATTTTAAATAGCCTCTAAGACTTTAATTAAAATTTAGGGATGAGGTTGGCTTTTGAGATGTTGCTAAGAGCAAACTCTTCATTGTTACCTTCAACAGTAACCGAGATTGTCTCGCCATCAACTGCTTGGATAACGCCTTTCCATTTACGGCGGTTACCTACAGCCATTTTCAAAACGATGCTTACCTCGTGACCAATAAATTGTTCATAGTGTGCTGCTTTGAAAAGTGGTCGTTCTAAACCAGGAGAAGACACTTCAAGGTTGTAAGCCACCGTGATTGGATCTTCAACGTCCATAACTGCGCTAACTTGACGGCTAACTTCAGCACAATCTTCGACGTTTATGCCGTTTTCACTATCAATAAAGATACGTAACGTTGAATGCTCGCCTGCGCGAATAAATTCTAATCCAACTAACTCATAACCTGATGCAGCTACAGGAGCTTCAAGCATTTCAGTAAGTTGTCTTTCTAAACCAGTCATTTAAACCACTCCAGAAACAAAAAAAGGGCTCAAAGCCCAATTTAAATTCCAAGCAACACTCCAAATTTTCCAATTAGGAAAATTCAGATAACAAAAAACCCCGAAAAGTCGGGGTTTTTTGTTGCTGGACCCTGATACGTTAGATGAAATCTATGCCATCTAACTCGCAGTATTACTACCGCGCAAACTTGCCCAAACTCTGAAAGAATTTGGTTGCGGGGGCCGGATTTGAACCGACGACCTTCGGGTTATGAGCCCGACGAGCTACCAAGCTGCTCCACCCCGCGTCCGACTTGTCGAGCATTATACGCTCTCCAAGGTGTTTTACAAGTTTGT
>Ga0209379_10000471_pt1 | contig 33852 bp, 26 predicted proteins | sample tdDd001_FD_187124 | JGI IMG/M metagenome (GOLD analysis project Ga0209379, IMG submission 187124) | Marine sediment microbial communities from the Atlantic coast under amendment with organic carbon and nitrate - tdDd00.1 (SPAdes)... | ecosystem: Environmental > Aquatic > Marine > Coastal >... | reverse complement strand
ATTATTTTACGCTAGCGACTTTTAATTTAGCGCCATCCCATATTTTACCTTCATAGGATAAAATATACTTCTCTCCTGAACTTAAACCTGAAAGCACTTCAATTGAGTTGCCATAAGTTTTACCAACACGAATCCAACGTAGCAAGGCAGTTCCACTTTGACTTAGCGTATAAACACCTGTTAGCTGTCCTTTCTCTACTAAAACTGATTTTGGAATAATAATGCGATTTGTTTCTCCCATTTGAATATATACTTTGGCAAACATGCCTGTGTAAAGCTTCAATTTAGAATCCTTCACTTCATCAAGTTGTAGTTTAATTTCAAACTGATTACCTGAATCAAGAGCTGAAGGGTTAATTTCAGAAACTCGAGCCTGAATACGACGCTTATTTTGAGCCGTTAGTTCAACTTCCACATAATCGTTAACTCTTATTTTAGAAATCTCAGACTCAGGAATACGAGCAACAACTTCATATTTCCCTTTCTTCTCTATTGAAAGTAACGGCATTCCTGGTGATGCTAAATCGCCAACCTTAAGAAAATGCTTGGTAACACGCCCATTATAGGGAGCTCTGATATTCGCATATTTCAAAGCCTCTTCTACTTCAACAAGCATCCCCTTAGCTGCTGCTAATTTGGACTCAGCAACATTCTTCTGAATTTGCATCCCCTCCAACTCCTTCTTCGAAGCCGATTTTTTATCAAATAAAGCTTGATAACGCTCTAAATTCTTTTCTGCATCCGCTAAAAGAGTCTCAGAAACCAGAACATTCGCTTCAGCCTGCTTTTTCTTTGCAAGAATATCCTTATTGCTAATTTCTAAAAGAAGTTGTCCTTTGCGAACCGTTTCTCCTAACTTGACATGTATGTTCTCAACTTGTCCCATAATTCGGGTACTTAGTTTCGAATAGGTTCCAGCCTGAAGTTTTCCAGTAAAACTCAACAATTCTGCTTGTTTTATATTTTTAGCCTGTGCCACTTCAACAGTCAGATCGAAACCTCTTGCTTTCTTTTTAACAGTTTCACTGCTACAAGAAGCTAATAATGCTAGTACCAAAATAATGCTTAAATAGTATCGTGTGTTCATATCATCTATATTGGATGGTTATTATACCAAATTAACATCAAAACCAATCTTATAAAATGTCTCTTTTCAGCTATATCTTCGTTAAAAAAGATACAAGGTAACTCGGCTATCTTTTACTTTTTTACCTTGATCTAGCTAAAAATCATTCAATTTTATTTAAGGATACTTTTGAAATTAAATTGGTATTATCAATTGGTTGATTTTATTTTAATTCTTTCTCTAAAAGAAACTCTAAGTAAAACTTAGCTGAATAGTATGTGTTAATCGCATTCAGATATTCTAAATTTTTAGTCGCATATAGCGTTTCTGACTGGATTAAATCAGTCATTTTCTCTAAACCTTGCTTAAAACGATTGGTTCGAATTCTCAACGCTTCCTCTGATTGCTCTTTTGCCAAACGACCTGTTTCTATTTTCTGAATACTCAAAGCCAATGAACGTTTAGCTTCTTTCACTTTAAGATTATTCTGCTCCAAATAGTCTTCGAAATCAAGCTTTTGAAGTTGTAGTTCGGCTTTGGCCTTCTTAATCTTCCCGACATTCTTATACCCTTTAAACAGATCCCAGGATAATGACGCACCTATCATATAATTATTAGCACTTGTCCCTAAGAATTCTTTATCGTTCCATTCGTAGGCTCCAAAAGCATTTATGCGAGGTAAGAATTTGTTTCGGGCAGATTTCAAGAGTTGTTCTTTAGCCGATACACCTTTCTTATAGGCTAAAATGTCTGATCGTTCTTCGTTGGTCTTCTCATCACCAATATTTGAACCCATGAGTGGTTCTTGAAAACTATCAGAAGCAATTAAGTCAACCGATGATTCAAGTCCCAGTAAGAAAGCTAAATAGTCTGCTGCCCCTTGTCGTTGATTTCTTGTTTGATTTAATTGATTCCCAACTTCCAGAGCACGAACTTTTGCTGCTAAAACATCAGCCTCTTTAATGAGGTCTTCTTCAAAAAAATCTAAACTCTGTTTCAAGTTAGCATCTGTACTAGCTTTAACTTCTTCAAAAACATTGACGGCTTCTTGCGCAAGTTGCAATTGCTTGTATGCTTTTTTCACCTCGAACTTGATGTACTCCGATGTTCTCTCCGATTGCAAGCTCACAGCCTCATAACCAAACTTAGCCGCTTTGCGTTCATGTATACCATCGAAATTCAATAGAGGTTGTTCGACCTTGATTTGTGTTTGAAAATTTTCCATCGATCCTGGATCATTCAATAATACAGGATTGAAATCAGCGGTCGTAACCACTTCTTGCTTCAATTTAAAACCAAAACTTGCAAGAGGATCATTCGTCCTTACAGCTGTATGAGATAAATTGATTCCAGGAAGGAATAAAGAGTGAGATTGTTGATAATTTGCCTTGGCAATATCAACACGGGTTTTTGATTTTTTTATCTCTTTATTATTCTCTTCTGCCTTTAATAAGGCCTCCTCAAGACTAATGTTATTATCATTGGTCTGAGCAAGAGTAAAAAAAGGAATAAAAAACACAAAAACGATAATCAAGTGATAGGATAACTTTTGCATATATATTATGATTTTGGATTCATTCACGTCTCAAAACTATATAAAAGCAAGCACATATCCAACTATCTACATATCTAAACTATCTATCTTGTCATAGATTAACCACATCAATTTTTATATTAAAGAAAATTAGCACTTTAGCTCGATAACTGCAAATTATATTTTGTATTAAATCCTATAGGTTTATCTTTGCCAACTATATCATCAAAAACAAAAAATCAAGTTTGATGTTTTTCATCAAGCTGAATGTCAAAAATTGATACTAGACGTATAATACAACTAAATACCATGAGAGAATCAATCGTAATATTATGTGGTGGAGGACCAGCTCCAGGAATTAACACTGTAATAAGTAGTGTCGGAAAAGTATTCTTAAAAAATGGCTACCGCGTTATCGGTATGCACGAGGGATACAAGGGTCTTTTTTCTGAAACCCCTGAAACTCAAGATCTGGATTTCCCATTTTTGGACGGTATATTCAGTAAAGGTGGTTCTTCTCTTAAAATGAGCCGATTCAAGCCAAAAGACACAGATTTCAATACGAATTTCTTTGTTAAAAACAATGTTAAACTATTGGTAACTATTGGTGGTGACGATACAGCTTCAACAGCCAATCGAATTTCTAAATACTTAGAAGACAACCAAATTTCCATTTCAAACATACATGTTCCTAAAACCATCGACAATGATCTTCCATTGCCAGTAGGTTCTCCTACTTTTGGATTTCATTCTGCTAAAAACGAAGGGGTACGTATAGCGACAACCGTTTATGAAGATGCTCGCACCTCACAAAACTGGTTTGTTTTGTCAGCAATGGGTCGCGAAGCAGGTCACTTAGCTTTTGGTATTGGAGCCTCAGCTCATTTTCCAATGATTATTATTCCTGAGATGTTTAATAAGACAGATATCTCAGCTGAAAAAATAGCCAATTTGGTGATTTCTTCAATCATCAAACGTCGAATTCTAGGTTTGAATTACGGAGCCGCTATCATTAGTGAAGGAGTTTTCCATTTTATGGATACTGAAGAAATTGAGAGTACCGGTATTAATTTCACCTACGATGCTCATGGTCACCCTGAGTTATTTAATGTGAGTAAATCGCATGTATTCAACATGTTTATTCAACGCAAGATTAAATCATACAATCTAAACATTGGTACTCGCCCTGTTGAATTAGGTTTCGGATTGCGTTGTTGTCCACCTGTAGCATACGATTTGGATTTATGTACCATGCTAGGAAATGGCGTATATAAACTATTTAAGGATGGAAAATCAAAATGTATGATTACCGTTGATCCTAAAGGTGATGCATCTCCTCTATTCCTTAAAGATGTGGAAGATGAAAACGGAAAGGTAAGACCTCGTTTGGTTGATGTCAACAGTGAAAAAGTTGAAACTGTTATGAATAATAACTTGCACTACTTGTGTGAGGAAGATTTGGAAGCCGCTAAAGCCTACTTACCAGATGCTGAGAATTATTTATTCAAAAAGATCTTGAACTGGGAATAATTAATTCCTAAGCTTAAATATTATAAAACCCATTTCGTTCATTCGATTTGGGTTTTTATTTTGCATTATATTTTCACCTCTACTATAAATAAAACATATCTTTTTTGATAAATAGTTCTATTGTAGATTTTTTTCACTAATTTGTATACCATTAGTAATCAAAGCAAAAGCAATGGGACTAATTAGTAATTACAAAATCTTCCAGGATAAAAGATTCGTTATTGAATATCATGAAGGGCTGGGAACACTTGACAAGGTTATTGCTTTCAAGTTAAAAGAAGCAAGTGATCCAAATTACTCACCCGACTATGATTTACTCATGGATATTAGAAAGACTTCTATAAGTGGTAAGAAAGAAGAGGCGAAAAAATATATGGAGTTTGCTAAAACTCACAAAGGTATTTCAGGTCATCGCAAACTCGCCGTTATAACAAGCACACCTCATCATGTTATTTTTTTCACTTTTCTGAATATGTTTAAAATAAAGCTACCCCAAGTCATGAAAATATTCAGTTGTGTCGAAGCGGCCATAATCTGGTTAGGGGAACCGATTTCGGTGGAAGATGCAAATTCTTGTTTAATTGAATTAAAAAATGAAGCTAAAATTTACGTCTAATAATATTGTGGCTTTTCACTACAATTATTTTAGTCATTTGAATTTTAAGCTCTTAAAAGCATCCTTAAAATTAAAAACCCCAAATGCTGAATTTCCCATAAAGACCAATTAAAATTATTTTCAATAAAAAGTCTCAAAACGCTTGTATTATCTAATAAAAGCAATACTTTTGCCAACGCTTTGAAACAATACAGACAATGTATTCTTATCAAATCAGAAATTGTTAAAATCTTTCTTTTAAATAAGAATTAGATATAAAGACCTTTCTCACACTTGGCTTCCACCTGTGTGAGCTAAGCTAAACCCTTATCATTTATTTGGTAAGGGTTTTTTGTTTGTATTCTGTTCATATAAAAAGTGCTTTCTTATTCTTAATTAGATTAATGCCTCTTTTCACATAACTTATTATTTAAATTAAATCTACACTCCACTCCACTCGTCAACCTATTAAGCTGTGTACTAGACCTATTTTAATTAAAAAAGCGACCTCTAATAAGCGTTTATTTTACATTAATAAGATTAACTCTAATATTCTTCTTAATAATTAAACAAGTACAGTTGCTATATCTGATAAAAACTATACTTTTGCGGCTGCTTTTTACAACAAAAATTAAAAATGGAAAACACTCAATTCATTATTCAGAAAGACACCACTGCAAATCCAGGACCATTAGGACTTTGCGGATTTGGATTATCAACTATCCTATTAAATCTTCATAATGCAGGTTTATTTGGCATGGACACAATGATTCTTGCAATGGGAATCTTTTTTGGAGGAATCACACAAATCATCGTAGGAACTATGGAATGGAAGAAGAACAACATCTTCGGAACCATGGCTTTCACATCTTACGGTAGCTTTTGGTTAATTTTAGTTGCCCTATTGACTTTGCCTAAAATGGGATTAGGAACAGCTCCAACAGCAGTTTCAATGGGATATTTCCTAACAGTTTGGGGAATTCTATCTTTAGGATTCTTCGTTGTAACACTTAAGTTAGGTAGAGCGATGACAATCCTTTTCGGATCGGTTGTTCTATTATTTGCTTTATTAGCTGCAGCAAACTTTACAGGTAGTCACATGATTCATACAATTGCAGGTATCGAAGGTGTTATTTGTGGTTCTATTGCAATCTATATTGCAATGGCACAGCTTTTCGAAGCCGTATACGGACGTCAAATACTTCCTTTGAAGTAATTAAAATATAAAGACCTTTCTCGCACTTGGCTTCCACCTGTGCGTTTAAGTTAAGCCCTCATCATTTATTTGGTGAGGGCTTTTTAACACCTCCTGCTTTCTTCTATCATAGTATGGAATTAGGCTTGAGATGATTCTTCATAATACAAGCTAGGAGCTCGTATTTATCTTGGTTCAACTAAGTTGATTATTAAATTGAACTTGCTTAGCGACTCTGGCTACAAATCGTTACAAAATATGCCGCACACCATTCATACTCCCATTTTTTTAAACGCAACAATGCAAGCGGTAATAATTTTAACATTTCTCTGCCATCAGAACTTTTCATTACTAACTACAGAATGAAATCGTTTATCGTAGAGTTTGTCTTATCAAACCACTCATTACTACCCATGCGATTTTAACTTTTATTAGCCTCTTACATCTATTCAAGGCATTCTTCAGCTATCACGTATCAAATGCAATAATGATGAATGTCATCATATTCCTAAGGCCATGAATTAATGCCGTTATCCCAAAAGCTAACTTTGGACTTTTGCTATAAAAGAAATATGTGTAGCTTAAAATCAATCCGATGGAAAAAGCTAACAGAATGTATTGTAAGCTATAGTAATGAAATAATCCGAATATTAGCGCTGACACTAAAATATAGATGCCATATTTATTCTTAGTCAAATCCCAATTTTGCAGGAGCTTGAAAGGTAGTTGTTGGCCTAAAAAAGTTTCAACAATTGGGACAATTAAGACTGCAAAAATCCAAGAACCAATCCCCAGTCCTATATCTGGTCCATTATTATTTTCGCCTATTATTGAATCTGATAATAATATAAGTGGCATAACACTTAAAACGATTAAAAAGGATAAAGCATAGAATATGGCTATTTGAGTCACTAAAGATTTCCTTTTAAGTTTTAATGTCAATCTCCAAATTAACTTTTTCATATTTCTAAAATTTTCAATGATCTGCTTCTTCTGAAAAACTGAGCACTACAATACATGAAGTGCATTTATTTAAACGATCTCCTAATTAAAAATGCACATTACTAATTAATATAGAACATATAACGCACTCTTAATTTTTGAAACCTCTCTAATTTATGAAAAATAAATAATAAAATCAGACAAAGCAAAGCAGATAGCTTATGTGAAATAAACACGCCTCTATATCTCCCCTATAAGGGGAAACTTGTTTTGTCGATTGTTTCTAGTAAAATACGGATCCTTTATAGCAGCTATTGCAAGTCTTCGAGCAATAAAAACATAGCTCCCTTTAAATATTTGACGAAGACTTTCTATCTCATTTTGCTTCTAAAAATAGTATTCGTAAATTTAGTAGAATCAGACCTATAGATAATAATTATGCCAGATTTAATCCATATTGTTTACATGAGCTTTTCCTCAAGAGCTTTATCCGAAGCTGAATTAAATGCTTTCCTGGCTACAATCCGACGTAAAAATCAAGATCAGGGTATTACGGGTCTTCTTCTGTATAATGATGAAGCCTTTATTCAAGTTATAGAAGGAAAAAAAGACACCATTGATCAAGTCTTTAAGCTCATTTCTCAAGACTCCAGACATTCTAATATTGTGAAATTATTAGAGGAACCTATTGTGAAGCGTGCCTTCCCTGATTGGTCTATGGGTTTTAGAAAACTAGGTGGTACTGACAATACAAAAATCGCTGGCTATTCTGATTTCATGCATCAGGACAAAACAAAATTTAAGGCAAGAGAATGCGCTGAATCCGTCAGGCATTTATTAAACAGTTTTAAAAGGCACACATAAGATCAAAAAAAAAGAGATGCAGCTTAAAGCCACATCTCTTTCAAATAATTCTATAATGTTATTCTAATATTTCCTTTACTCTTCCTTATACTCCGTTAAGGATTTATAGAAACTATAGCACATAACGATCAAAATAAGTGCAAAAGGAATTGCAGTTAGAATCGATGCCGTTTGTAAGGCTGTCAATCCACCACCAATTAAAAGAACTGCAGCAAGCAATCCTTCCATAGATGCCCAGAATATCTTTTGCCCCTTAGGTGCATCGTGTCGTCCTCCTGAGGTCAATGTATCAACAACAAATGAACCTGAATCAGAAGAAGTCACAAAAAAGCTAGCAACCAATATCACTGTAAGAACCGAAGAAAATGTTGTAAGTGGATACTGTTCCAAAAGATGATAAATTGCCGTTGCAACATTTCCATTTACAGCCTCGGTAATCGCATGATTTCCTATGAGTTCCTGAAAAATCGCAGATCCACCAAATACTGTCATCCAAAGCATCGTCAATATGGTTGGTACCAAAAGAACACCAAAAATAAACTCTCTAATGGTTCTTCCTTTAGAAATTCGTGCTATAAAGATTCCAACAAAAGGTGACCAGGAAATCCACCATGCCCAGTAGAACACAGTCCATGAACTTTGCCAGTTCTTAGCTTCTCCAACCCCGCTATAGGAATTTGTCCAATAACTCAATTCGAAAAAATTACCAATATAATGTCCGATATTTTGAATAAAGGATTTAAAAATGAAAAGTGTTGGACCTACCACAAGCAAGAATACCAATAAGGTGATTGCAAATCGCATATTCCATTCACTCAACATTCGTATCCCTTTGTCTAAACCTAAAATTAGAGATAAGGTTGCTAATACGGTGATCACAACAATGATAATAACCTGAACAGTATTACTATTGTCTACATGAAAAAGGTATTCCAAACCAGCATTAATTTGTTGAGCTCCCAAACCTAATGAAGTCGCCAAACCAAAAATAGTTGCGATAACTGAAATGATATCAATAATATCTCCAATAGGACCATAAATTCTATCGCCCAAAATTGGATGAAAAATAGATCGTATGGTTAAAGGCAGCTTTTTATTAAAGGTGAAAAAAGCCAGAGCAACACCCACAATGGCATATAATGCCCAGGCGTGAACGCCCCAATGTAAAAAGGTGATACCCATTGATGTTTTGGCTGCAAGTGCCGTATCTTCACTAGCACCTAAGAAAGGATTGCTGTTAAAATGAAAGATAGGCTCAGCCACACTCCAAAATAAAAGTCCAATTCCCATACCTGCACTAAAAAGCATGGCAAACCAGCCCATTCTAGAAAACTCAGGTTTTGCGTTTTTGCCACCAATTCTGATTTTGGCATATCGCCCGAAACCTAGATATACAGCAAATATAAGTAAGGCATTTACCAGAAGAATAAAGAACCAGCCAATTTTATCTGCTACATAGTTTTGGGTATTGGCAAACCACTGCTCCATAGGCTCGCCAACAATTAAAGTTGTACTTACCAGCGCAGCTATTATAAGTATAGAGGTAATAAAAACCGGTCCGTTGGCTTTTATCCCTAAAAATGTTTTTTTGTCACTTCTTATTATTTCACTCATCCTATATGATTCCTTTTTAATTAAAAGTAATAGCCTACATTAATATTGAAACGCATTTCCCAATCGGCATCAGGCGTTCCTGAAGCCAAAGCATTGGTCCATTCGGATCCCAACCAAGGCTGATTCTTACCGGCAGCGAAATCAAAATAGGTATAAATATTACCAGCCGTAAACATGGCACCGGTTACATTCATCATAGAACTTTCAAAATTGCTTTCTGCCTTATCCATATATCCAAAATCGTTATAGATAACTACACTGGATACTGGCCCCCATTTAAGAGGAATAGAATAACTTAACCCAAGGGTATAAATACTAGCTTCGGCAGCAACTAAATAAGGAGCGCCATAGGCAGTCATAGCAACAACATCGTCGCGTTGACCATCTGGGTTTTCAGCACTGTTTTTATAATTGGCTACTTGAGCTTTTACTCCGAACTTACCCGCTTGTAATTCGTAATGGGCCGCAAATGCATATCGGCTTCCCATTTCTTCGGTATCCAGATTAAACAAACCGCCATATTGAGCAGATACACCCAGGCGATGCTTTGCATTCGTATTTTCAATCTTATAGGATAGTTTCCCGTTCAATTGATTCACCTCTTTATTTCTAAGAATAAGATTCCCACTATCATTCGAAATTGAACCAACATCGTAAGAATAACGGCTATTTGAGACATCGGAATTACTTCCAAAACGAAGCTCTTCTGCATTTTTGAAGAAAGCCAGACTGTAATCCCACTTTTCGCCCTGATGCGTATACTTAAGTCCCATGTCATGATCATCTTCCAGACCTACATAGTAGTTTAAGCTAAAGAACCAAGAGTTTGAATTGTATGTTGTAATACCGAAAGGCACTTGAGTCAAACCGAATTGCAATTCGTCATTTTCATTAAAATCGTAAGCAATCCAACCTTGTTTTAACATGGCACCACCAAAACCTTCTGAATAAAATCTGTATTCAGCATTCAATTTTAAGCCTTTGTATTTTGCTTTGGCATTTAATCGGAATACATCGAAACCTAAATCGCCACCGCGTTTTTGTTGTGCATCTTTCCAGCTAGAATAATTGTAATTGAATCGTAATGCACCGCCTATTTCAACAACAGGTTTCTCTTGAGCATGCACGAAAATAGATGACATAAGGAAACAAATCCCCAGCCACGTTTTTAAATAAAACATAAAGGTAAATTAGGTGAATAAGACATGCAGAATAATAAATGCATGCAATTAGGTATTCGTTTTTATAACGAATATATAGGTGATCTTAATTTTTGGATGGAGGGAGGAATTTATCAGACAGAACTCTGAAAATAAGAAAATGAAAGCTATAGATTCTGGTATTCCTTTTGTTGTGAAGTTCACTTGGTTTTAATCCCATAGCGTGTAAAGGTAGTTATTAATTACTCCCTCGCAAGATAATCAATTGATTTATAGATATATTCCATTTCAAAGCAAACGATATCTTATCTTTTTACTGTTAACTTACACCAATACTATACTCTGACAGAAAGTTGGATGGTGGTTTTTAAGTTAGCTTTTATAATGTGAAATAAAAAAGTTTATTTCTGAGTTCAAATTCTATAAATCATCCTCTATATTCTAATATTTACCCATCTAATTGTTTTTTTCACATGAGTAGATTTATAATATTTCAGGATAAGACTTCATCTTGAAATACAGTTTTCATGCACAAAATTTGTAGCTTTATCAGAAATACAAATCGACCTTAAAACGCCCTAGCTCCAAACTCATGATATTATTAGATAAGCCCTACGTTTCCCAATTTTTAAAGGATACGATTACCAAATATAATTTTTCAGCACTTGATACAGGCGATATTATTGAAGATGGTGAAATCGCTTTGATTGGCTCTGAGGAAATCATCCAGAAATTTAAAAATGAACCTAATTCTCGTCTTTATACCAATTCGGAAAATTCAATAAACTGGGTAAGCACCCATTTAGCCTTCACAAAGCTTCCAGAATATATTAAGCTTTTCAAAAACAAAGTTGAGTTTCGTAAGTTGATCAAAAGCATCTATCCTGATTTCTTTTTTAAGGAAGTTTCACTTCAGAATCTTGATCAGCTTGACTTAGATGAACTTCCTATGCCATTTATTATCAAACCTGCAGTTGGCTTCTTAAGTTTGGGCGTACACAAGGTCGTTAATAAGGTCGAATGGCTTAAGGTAAAGCAAGATATACATAAGGAGTTTACCAATGCTAAGAGCTTGTTTCCAATCGAAGTGGTCAATGCCTCATCTTTTATCATAGAAGAGGTAATTGCTGGACATGAATTTGCCTTCGATGCCTATTTTGATGAAAATGGTGAAGCTGTCGTACTTGGTATTTCACAACATTTATTTGCTTCAGAAAAAGATGTGAGTGACCGTGTTTACTTCACCTCAAAGGAACTTATTCAAACTTACTTGCCTCAATTTACTCACTTTGTTGAGTCTCTGGGTAAGAAAGCCGATATTAAAAACTTCCCTGTTCATATTGAGGTCCGTGTAGATGATAAAGGCAAGTTAATCCCAATTGAAGTGAATCCTATGCGATTTGGAGGCTGGTGTACAACTGCTGACATGACTCATTTAGCAACGAATTTGAATCCCTACCATTGCTTTTTAAATAATATCAAACCTGATTGGAATCAGATATTAGATGATATGGATGATGAGATTTACAGTTTAATTATTCTTGATAACTCAACGGGTATTCCTTCTGATAACATTGCGCAATTTGATTACAAAAAGCTACTTAAACAATTTTCAAACCCACTGGAATTGCGCAAAATCGATTACAAGACTTATCCTATTTTCGGTATGTTATTTACTAAAAGTGAAAAATCTAAGTTCGGGGAGGTGGAAGAAATCTTAGTTTCAAACCTTAGTGAATTTGTCACAGAAAAATAAAAACAGATAAAATCTAAAGCATATGAAGAGATCTGGCTATTAGCTGGGTCTCTTTCATTTCATTAAGTCGAACGACTCTTGTAGCTCGCACTAGCGGGTTAATTACTTTGATATTTTTTTAAAATCACTCTTTAAAAAACTGTCACTTTGCTTTCCTCGTACCATATGGTAATCGAAATAATAAAACTTTGCATCGCTGGCACCAATTAGTATCTTAAAGCATCTGGCTTTGTTTTTGGTATTTTCAGGGCCTACTTTATGCAAAAAAATCACATTATTGTCTTTATTTTTAATGGCGTTCTCTATTTCTTCAGCTTCAACCAATTTTACTTTACCAGGATATATTTTTCTTATTTTGGCTAAAGAGTTAATGTCGTATTCCAGCTCATTTTTTAGTACATAAATCGTTTTTTCTTTGGTTCTGGCATTGTTCTTATTGTAATATCTAAGAACATTTTCCGTAATAATCTGCGGTTTTTTAGTCGCCAATGCAATATGATTTTGAATAAATTGAACCAAAGCTGTGAGTTTATAAATGTATTTTTCTTCTTCAGCCTTAACATAGGATAAAGGAATGGAACAAAGATCGGGCATATCTCCAATTTCTTTGGCCTGTCCACCTAAAACCAGACTTAAAAAATTATAACTGGCTTTGGTTTTGTCTTTATTAAAAGTAACAATACTAGTTAGCAAAAATGAATACCTGGAATTGAATCGTTTCTTTTCGAATTCAGCGTTTGAAATAAATTCATACTCTGTTACAGTCCAGTTTTGTTTAACTGCTTCTTTTATCTTGTCATTAAAATCAGAAAACAGATGATCATCCAATACCACAAGGGTTTTGGTTTTATAGAATTTGGTATAATCAGAGGAAGTAGGCAGATGTTCCTGAGAATGGAGAGTTAGGCCTGAAATACATATTAGTATAGTTACAATTATCTTATTCATCGTTTTTATTTTTTCTAACAGTACGATTCGATTTTTGAGTCGATTAAAAATTTATTTAATCAATTTAATTATGTACATCCTCCGCTAGCGCGAGCTTGTAGCTCGTGCTCTGCGAATGCAGTCAAGTAAAGCTATAATATTTCAACCGAAATCTGCCCGGCTTCTCCTGCATAATTCTTTGCGCTACTGTATTTCCAATGATGGGCTTGTTCTACAAAACCTGATTCAACAGGGTTATTGTGAATGTAATCTAATTTTTGAGAGATTACTTTATTGCTCCACAATTCGATAGGTTTATTGTTTTGCTGCCAAAATTGCCGATGTTTCACATTGCTATTCATTTTGCCTGCACGTTCCATCATCCAAAGCATCCATTCTTTTCTGCTTTCTTGTACATTTCCTTCAATCAAATTTTGAAGTTGTTTTGATGAATAGCTTTTAAATTCTTTTATTATTTTTCCCGGGTCAGAATTTTGATCATTAAATATCAAATGCACATGGCTAGGCATAATGCAGTAAGCGTAAATCACCATCCCCTTGTGGGTACAACAATACTGTAAACTCTTTGCAAGAGTGGCAAAGTATTGCTCACGAACAAACACATCAATCCAATAAACCGTGGCAAAGCTTATGAAGTACAACCCTTCTTTATTATGGAACTTATATTTTCGACTCAAAACATTTTGCTTTTAATTCTCTCACTAAGCTAAACAAGATATTACAATTATGAAGAATAAGATCGTAAGTTGACTATTACAATAAACTTATACTTAATGAAAATAACTTATTTTTACTGCTGCTATGCAGAATACGAGCTACAAGCTCGCACTAGCGGGGCTCCTTTGTCTTTTTTTTTTGACAAAGAGCGAGTGCGGATAGCCCGACCCGCAGGGTTTTGCCCAAGGCATTATTATTGAAGAAAGGCTTAGTTTGCCCTGACTCTGTTTTATAGAAATGAATAGATTTATGCTTGATCAATCAAAAAAATGCAAAAGTCAGTTGCCTGTTTTCTTAAACTTCCCCCAATGTACTACCAGTCTCACGAAGTTTGGTAGCCGTTTTTGCATCACCAATAACCTGTGAGCTATAGATACCATGATGCCCGGAAATGAGATAAGCGACAATACAGGCAATCGCAACGTATGGACTACATGCTATACCGAAGAGTTCGATAGCCATAATACTCGATGCTAGTGGTGTATTGGATGCACCGGCAAAGACAGCAACAAAACCCATTGCAGCCAGAAGACCGACCGGCAAAGGAAGAAACAAGGACAGGGCACTGCCCAAAGCGGCTCCGATAAAGAACAAAGGCGTCACCTCTCCCCCTTTAAAACCCGCACCTAGTGTAATAGCTGTCAGTAAAAGTTTAAAAAAGAAAACGTAGGGCGCTTGCTGAACCGTGAAAGATTCGACAATGGTAGGCAAACCTAATCCCAGGTATTTAGTCGTTCCTAAAAGGCCTGCAATGGCTAATATGAGAAGCCCTCCAAAGAAAGGTCTCATGTAGGCTTTTTTGATGTATTTACTACTGAGCTTGCTGTAAGAAGATGTCAGCTTAATAAAGCCAAGAGCAGCTAAACCAAAGCAAATTCCTGCCAAAATTGTGATGAGAAGAGCTTGCAGGTTAATATCGGGCACAAGACCTAAAATATAATGGGAATGGGATACACCATAAGATTTGGTGACATAATCAGCCATAAAGGAAGAAGCAAAGGCCGGGAAAATGGCATTGTATTTGATTTTTCCCATGTGAGAAACCTCTAATCCGAAAATGGCTCCAGCAAATGGCGTTCCGAAAACAGCACCAAAACCTGCACTCATACCTGATATTAAAATAATCCGTCTATTGTACTTACTCAGCTTAAAAACACGGCTAAGTTGATCGGAAATAGCAGCAGCCATTTGGATTGCGGTTCCCTCTCGTCCTGCCGATCCACCAAAGAGATGGGTAAACACGGTTCCTCCCAGAATAAAGGGAGCCAATCGAAAAGGAATGATCTTTTTTGGCTTATGAATGTTACTGATCACCAGATTATTTCCTGGTGCGATATCTTTTCCCCACTTGTAGAAAACATAGCCCAGAAGAATCCCTGCCAAAGGCAAAAGATAAATAAGCCACTCATGTGCATTTCTAAAATCGGTGGCATATTCCAGACTGATTAAAAAGAAGGCACAGGCCGATCCCACACAAATGGCAATGACCATAGATAACAACAGCCACTCTAATATGGATAAAAGAGCTGGTTGCTTGAGTAGAATAAATTTACGAGCAAGTGAATATGAGCTGTATAGATTTTTTTGCATAACAATCCTGTGAAATTGATTAATACATTCGCAGGAGTCATCAGCCATTGGGCAGTTAAGTAGGAAAACTCCATTTCCTTTGGGTGGACAAATTTATGACTTTTTTTTAAGATCAAAAATCTAGAAATAAAAAAATGGATTATCTAAGCCAAATCAGAAGTAAAAAAAACATGAATATCAATATTCAACTTCCTTGAACACATTTTTGGGCTTAACATTTTAATATGAAATATCAGTGGAATTTCGTAAATTAGATAGTGTGTGTTTTCAATAAGAATCAAGCTCTACCCTTGTCTCGAACACTAATAAATATTCAACAATTTATAATACTCACTTTAAAACAAGACACTATGGGAACCAATTACTTATGCCCACATTGCAGAGGGATATTGAATGTTAAGGGACATATTATTTTGTCTGCAAAAAATTCAAAAAATGAAAATGGACTGCTTCTGCTTCATCCTGAGATAGGCAACTATACTAGTTTTAAAAATGACGATTTCAAACTCGCGACTGGCGAAAAGCTTTCCTTATACTGCTCCATTTGTCATTCAAATCTGGATAGCAATAAACACGAAAACTTTGCGCAAATACAGTATCAAAATGTCAAGAAGAAAGAATCTACTGTTATTTTTTCTAAAATTTATGGCGAAGAAGTGACGCATCTTTTGGAGGATAAAGAGGTATTCTCTTACGGTGAACATTGTAAAAGATATGCTGATCCTGAATGGTTTTTAAAGGGTTCTATTGATTAAAAAAGGGATAAAGCTTAGCTCTATCCCTTCCAATTATCTTTAATAGGTATTTTATTCTGGTCTATCGAACTTGCAACAGCCTGGTAATTCCTGATATACGGAATCGGAGGCTTTATGATTTTTTGTGTCATAGCCCACAGCTGCAATCGCTTTTTCAACTGCATCAACAGCATTTGAAACCGATTCAAAATCTAAACTTAGGATATGTGTCTCTCCGTTCCAATCGGCACGAACAACACCATCAACAGACATGGCAGCCTCTTCTATTGTTGCTTTACACATATCACAATTCCCATTAACCCATATCGAGGCATTCTCCATACGAGAATATTGACAACATTCCGGTAGATCAGCATACACCTTATCGTCTGCACGCAAATCACCTGCATCGTAGCCCTTTTCTGTAATTGCTTTTTGTACTTTTTTAGGATTCACTTTTTTAGCATCGTAATGCATTGTAAGTTCCTTAGCTTCCTTATCCCAGACAGCGTGTGCAACACCTTTGACTCCCGACGCAGCTGTTTCAATATTCTCTTTACACATTTCACAAGCACCATTTACGAAAAACTTAGCCTCATCCATACCTGGCATCAACTTTTTGGTCTCTCCACCATGATTATGACCTGCAGGAGTAGCGCCACCATCAGGGTTCATCATACTTCGTAAACCAACCAGTTGAGCGGCAGCATCAATTTTGAAAACACCATTTGTTGCAATTTCTTCACCTTCTTCCAGTCCTTCTGAAATCACATAATAAGCACCTGCTTCCGGCCCTAAAACAACTTCACGATATAGGAAAGATGGTGATTCACGATCGAGAACTTTCACATAAACCACTGATCGTTTGCCTGTCCATAAAACCGCTGATTTAGGCACCATAATTTCACTGCTATTTTCAGCAATTTCTGATTCTAAAATTCCTTGAACAAACATTTCAGGCTTCAAGACACCATTCTTATTCGACACTTCCAATCGAACTTTAGCCACACGGGTTTTCGCATTGATAAAAGGGTCGATGTAAGTAACTTTCGCAGAATAAGTTTTTCCAGGATTTGCCTTAAGTTCAAAGTTCACCTCATCTCCTAGTTTAATCCAAGGCAAGTCACTCTCATAAGCATCAAACATCACCCAAACTTTAGACAGATCAACAAGTTTAAATAGAGCCTTACCTTCTTTCACATAGTCGCCCAAAGCCACATGTCGCATACTTACGGTTCCCGTAATAGGTGATAAGATATTGAAATAGGTCTGAGGCTCTCCTTTTTCTTCAATTGCGGCAATTTGCTTATCCGTTAAATCCCAAAGCTTCAATTTGCCTTTAGCAGCTTTGTATAAACCTGGACGGCTTTCTTTAAAACTAATCGCTTCTAACAATTCTTTCTGAGCACTCAATAAGGCCGGAGAATAGATGCTGGCAAGTTTCTCACCCTTTCGAACCTGTTGCCCTGTATAATTAACAAAGAGCTTCTCGATACGACCTCCAAAACGTGCCGTTAATTCTGAAATATTTCGCTCATCAACCTGCACTTTCCCCTGAAGGTTGATTGTCTTAATTGGAGTTCCCTTTTCTACTCTTATTGTCTGAATAGAAGCCAACTTAGCTGCCGATTCCGACATAACAATTTCATTTGGATCCACATCATCACCTGCCGATTGCATGCTTTTTAATGGAATTAAATCCATGGCACAAATTGGGCACAAACCGAATTTGTCTTGCTTAATTTGTGGGTGCATGGAACAGGTCCAGGTTTGAGGTGCTGATTCGGTGATGAGATGATTAGAGGATGTGGTGTCCCGATAGCTATCGGGATGTTTATTTGTTGACTTACCTATTATAAAACCAAGTCCACATCCAATCACAAGGATGATGACAATCAATTTTATATTCTGTTTCAAACTATTTATTATTTCTTTCATAACTTTTATATTCTGGTTTCTTCTTTGCGGAAGAAATTATCTTATTCAATAATTTTTTAATTGAAAGCAGTTTGTCTTCTAATAAAGTTGATGGGTTCGGATAACTATCACTCTGTTTCATTAAATCCATCCAATATTCTGTTTCGAGAGCTTCTTTATGTGCAATTTTTAATTTGTGAATAAAATCAGCTTTGCTTTCTGCACTTTGTGCTTCTTTTACATTAGCACCTATGGAAGTTCCTGCTTTCAATAATTGTTTAGCTACAACATATTTACGTTTAGATTCTAAGTCTTCACTTATTTCAATAATAAGCAATGCAAATTCAAAACTAATTTCTACTATTTCGTTTCTAGGAGTCATGATGGTCAAGTATTTATTCAGAGATAATCAAATCATTAAGTTAATAAATAAATCCCTCATCCTCATATCATCACATCTCCTAATCACCACATCAATTTCCCATTAGGTAGGAGATAAACGAAATAGCTGCTTGCTTATCTGCTTTAGCTTTTTCTAATTCTAAATTATACTTCAAGAGTTTGCGTTCCATTCTTAAAATTTCCTCGAAATTCTTATTTCCGGTCGCATAATTCGTTTCTAATAGGTTTAAAGCTTTCCGAGCTAACTCGAGTTGTGAATGAAAAAGATGGATGCGTCTTTCGCCATCACGATAATCTTTCCATCCCTTTTCAAAAAGAGTCTCGAGAATATTGCTTTTGTTATCCTGTTCAAGAGCTTTAGCTTTTTCAAGATAAACCACCTCTTTCACCAGTGCCTTATACTTGTTACGATAGAGTGGAATAGTCAAGCCTATTTTAGGAAAAACAAAAGCATCAGTTCCAGCCAAATTCATGTCACCCTTCCCCGTTAGGATATAATCAAAGCCTATATTGATATTAGGTTTTCCAGCCTTCTTGGCCACCTCTTTCTTGAAATTTAAAGCTTCCTGTTGAAAACTTAAACTTAAAAGTTGATGATTATTGCTTTGAATTGAATCAAGTATGGCCTCTTTGCTTAATGCCAAACCAGTAAGCCATAATTCTTCAGGAAGCCAAATTTCTTTTTTACTTTCTGAATTCAATAAATTATGAAACATCACCTCCAGAACAAACTGCTTATCCTTTAGTAAAGCTAGCTGATTCTCAAGATCTCCCATCTCAATTTCAATGCGATAACCATCGAGTGCAGATACAAGTCCTGCCTCTAACTTAATCTCAGACATCTTTCTAAAAGATTGAAGAATATCAATATTTTCGAGACTAATGGCAATGGCTTTCTTATTAAAATAGAGGTTGTAATAAGTGGTTCGAACCTCATTAAAAAGCTTAGCCTTTGCCTCTTCGAAAGCTTCATATTTAGCCTTAGCAGTTTGAATGGCACTATTTTCTTTTGCCCTTAAAGTTCCAAACCATGGAAACATTTGAGAAGCAGAAAATTTGAATTCCTGTGGTCCCATTCTTGTTTCCACAGGTTTTATGAAGTAGGCAAATGCCACTTGTGGATCAGGTAATGCCTTTACCTGAGGAGCACGTTCCAATGCTGCTAAATAATTATTGAACTTAGCTTTAAGTCCAGGATTATTTTCTGCAGCCTCTTCTAAGTAGTTCCCAAGCTCGCTTTGTCCAAATCCTGAGATAGGCATCGCGATCAATAGAAACAGATAGAAACAGATCGATATATATTGTTTTTGTATGTTCATGATTTCATTGTTTAATTAGGAAACCTTATTCTTTAATCTTCTTTCCTGCCACATGCTATAAAGGACAGGAACCACCAACATGGTTAATACCTCAATGGTCATACCTCCAAATAATGGAATCGCCATAGGAATCATGATATCCGAACCTTTTCCTGTGGATGTTAATACAGGTAGAAGAGCAATAATCGTTGTAGCTGTTGTCATAATGGCTGGACGTACTCTTTTTGAACCCGCTTCGATAATCAGTTCTCTAACTTCCTTCACGGATTTGGCTGGTTTCTTCTCTTGCAATTGCTTGATATAGGTACTGATCAAGACACCATCGTCGGTTGCCACACCAAAGAGAGCGATAAAACCAACCCAAACGGCGACACTCAGATTAATAGTCTGTACTTGGAATAAGTCTCTAAAGTTCATACCTGCCAAAGAAAAATCTAAGAACCACGTTTGTCCATATAGCCAAAGCATGATAAATCCACCTGAAAGGGCAACGATAATTCCCGTAAAGATCAATGAAGTCGAAATAACCGATCGGAATTGAAAATACAGAATCAAGAAAATAATCATTAGTGATACTGGGACTACAATCATTAAACGTTTGGTAGCTCTAATCTGGTTCTCATAATTACCTGTAAAGACATAAGAGACACCTGCTGGCAATACAAATTCACCTGATTTTAGTTTTTCATCCAAATATTCCTGAGCATTCTCTACTACATCGATCTCAGCAAATCCTTCTTTTTTGTCGAAAATCACATAACCAACCAAGAAAGTATTCTCTGACTTGATCATTTGAGGTCCACGTACATAATGGAATGTGACTAAATCACCCAAAGGAATTTGAACACCTGTGGGTGTGGGAATCAGAATCTTCTTTAAAGCTTCAGGATTATCGCGGTATTCACGTGCATATCTCAACCTTACAGGGAAACGCTCACGCCCTTCAACTGTAGAAGTCAACTTCATACCTCCAATGGCAGAACTGATAACCGCTTGCAGGTTCTTTATAGATAAACCATAGCGAGAAATAGCATCACGGTCAATCTCCATTTCAAGATAGGGCTTACCTACAACTCTATCTGCAAAAACAGACATGCCATTGACACCTTCCACTTGCTTAAGCTCTTTCTCCAATTCGAAGCCAACCTTTTCAATACTTTCCAAGTCAGGGCCAAAAACCTTAATCCCCATTGGCGCTCGCATACCTGTTTGTAGCATCACCAATCGAGTTTGAATGGGTTGCAGCTTTGGAGCTGAAGTCAGACCTGGTATCGTAGCATTTCTGATAATCTCATCCCAGATATCATTGGGTGATTTGATTTTATCTCGCCATTGACGAAAGTATTCACCATTTTTATCGATTACTAAGTTTTCCTGAGCAACCAAACGGAATCCATCTTCTTTGGGATTATAAACCGATCCATCTTTTAGAATAAAAGCGTCATCTCGATCTACTTTAAAGCGCATTTTATGCCCGTCTTCATTTAGAATGTACTCTGATTTGTAATTAATCACATTCTCGTACATTGAGGTTGGGGCAGGATCCAGTGCCGAATTCACACGTCCCCATTTTCCGACTACAGACTCAACTTCTGGTATGTTATTTAGTTTTTTATCCAGGATGCGAATCACCTCAAGGTTTTCGGCTATACCCGAGTGAGGCATGGTTGTAGGCATCAGTAAGAAAGATCCCTCATCCAATGAAGGCATAAATTCTTTTCCAATACCGGGTAGTTTTTCATCCAAGTTCTGATAAAGAGCTGTTTCTTTTACAAAATTGGGTGCAAAACCAAACATCTTATCGAAACCTTGCCAGCTTGTAATTCCAAACAGAACAATCAAAATTGGCAGACTCAAGAACTTCCATTTGTTGTTTAAGCACCAAGTCAAAATTCTTGAATAGAAATAGACAAAGCTTGACATCAATCCTAAAATCAATGCAACAATTAGGATAACGAACATGAAATTAGCAAACATGCTGTATTGCGCTCCCATTGGTATCCATGCCTTTGTCAGGAAGAACACAATAACCACAATTGTAATGGCAATATTGATAATATTGACCCAATACTTCTTCCTTTCAGCCCATCTATCAGCCATTAAGCTGTTTAAACCATAAGCTGAAATCACAATGGCAATATAATAACCTGAAAAAATGGAAAGAAGCAGACCTGCTGCGATCAAAAAGATGCTCCAGACTTTCTTAAACTTATTTTTATCTACCCGAATTGAAAAGACCAGATGAGCCAATGTTGGAATAATAATAAGTCCAATTAAAAGAGCTGCCAACATGGTAAAGGTTTTTGTAAATGCAAGCGGTCTGAAGAGTTTCCCTTCGGCAGCCTCCATAGCAAACACAGGAAGAAAACTGACAATAGTAGTGGTAAGCGCAGTAATCACAGCACCTGCAACCTCAATAGTTCCTTCATACACGACATTCAGCAACTGCTTGCCCTTGGCTCCTATATTCTTTGGCATATCGATATGCCTGATGATATTTTCCGTAAAGACAATCCCCACATCGACCATAACACCAATAGCAATGGCAATACCTGAAAGAGCTACAATATTGGCATCGACTCCAAATTGACGCATGGTAATGAAGGTAATTAAAACTCCGAGTGGTAATAAGGAAGAGATCAAAAATGAAGCTCGAAGATTCATCACTAAAACGATCACCACAAGAATACTGATGAGTAATTCCAGTGATATAGCCTCTTCAAGGGTTCCTAGTGTTTCTTTAATTAGGCCTGTACGATCGTAGAATGGTACTATGGTAACTTTCGAAACCGTTCCATCTTCTAATGTTTTGGATGGTAAACCAGGAGTAATCTCAGCAATTTTTGCCTTTAAATTATCAATCGCCTCTAAGGGGTTGGTTCCATAACGAGCAACGACAACACCACCAACAGCTTCTGCTCCCCCTTTATCCAATCCCCCACGACGAGTTGCCGGGCCAAAATTGATTTTTGCCACATCTTTCAATCGTATGGGCACATTATTACGAACGGTAACAACTGACTTTTCAAGATCTTCGAGATTTTTTATATAGCCTAAGGCTCTCACCAAGTACTCAACACGATTGAACTCAAGGGTACGAGCACCAACATCGAGGTTACTGTTTTTTACAGCAGCCATTATTTGTGCCACATTTACCCCATGCGCTCTCATGGCATGAGGATCTATATCAATTTGATATTCCTTTACAAAACCACCTATTGAAGCGACTTCAGCAACGCCTTTTGCAGCTGTTAACGCATAACGAATTTGAAAGTCCTGAAGACTCCTCAACTCATGAGGGTCCCAACCACCTGCAGGATTACCGTCTTTATCTCGACCTTCAAGTGTATACCAATAAATTTGCCCCAATGCTGTAGCATCAGGACCTAAAGCTGGAGCAACATCATCTGGCAAAGTACCTGATTGAAGCGAGTTTAGTTTCTCTAAAATTCGGGTTCTACTCCAGTAGAATTCCACTTCCTCATCAAATATGATATAGATACTTGATAAGCCAAAAATGGAGTTACTTCTAATGGTTTTCACTCCAGGTATTCCCAGTAATGAAGTTGTTAATGGGTAAGATATCTGATCTTCGATATCTTGGGGCGAACGACCTGGCCATTCGGTATATACAATTTGTTGATTCTCTCCAATATCAGGAATAGCATCAACGGGAACCGGATCTTTCGGTAAAATACCAGTATCCCATCCAAAAGGTGAATTGATCACACCCCATGAAATGAAAATAGCAAGTACCAAGAAAGTGACCAGTTTATTCTCAAGGAAAAAACGGATAAATTTATTCAGCATAGTTATTCAATTATGATTTTTTCAACGCAATAATTCGTGCAGAAATAGAGAATTACTCAACATTCGGCATCAATCTATTAGACGTTTAAATCATAAACGATAAACTTGCAAATCGGAAAGGACAGTTTGAATTTTCAGCGGTGGTGGCTTATGGTAAGCTACCTGCTCAATTTCTTCTGTAATAGAAGGAATTATTAGCAATTGAATAAACGCCGGTAAAAATGTGAAATTTTTCTCGAATTCAAAATTGAGAGTTTGAATCGTAAAATCATCCTCAATTTCTACCTTAATAATTTCATTCTCGCAACCAGGACAAGAATCTCCGCAGCAATTTTCAGATTCAGATAATAATTGTATGGACTTTAATTCTCCACCACATGAATGTGCAGACACAGTCATTCCCATGGTGGTCACCAATACGAGCAGGGCTAAAATGATATGACTGATCTTTTTCAACATTATATTTAGATTCTTTTTACAAATATAAGCTAAGATACATAAATCAAGGGTTAATGAGATGTTAATTCTACTCAAATCACTAATCCAGAATTATTTACAAAATAAAAAAATGCTCTAAATAGATCATTACTATCCAGAGCATCTTCCTAAATTGAATCTTTAAAATAAACCGACAGAAAAAGTCAAGTAAAAGCTTCTTCCAGGTGCGTAGATAGCTTGCTGACTTCCCTTTACGGATCGGTTAAGATGTTCATAATACGCCTCATCAAAAATATTACGCACACCTGCTATTAGTTGCATTTTATCATTAATTGAATAGGCAGCTTTAAAATCGAACAAGCTAAAGGCTGGACTGACTGTTTCACCAAAATCAGATGATATACGGTTTTGCTTGATCACATGACGCAGCATAAATTCTGAATGGAATTTCTCTTTAAAGAAATGCCCTCCTAATGCATATCTCAAATCAAGAGGTGGTATTTCTGCTAAGGCCTGATTTCTATCCTCATTCTTGCCGTAAGTATAAGCCACATTTGCCTTGTGATAAACCACAGGACAAATCCTTTGAAACCATGAAAGTTCAAAACCTCGCATGATGGCTTTATCGATATTAACGTATTGCTTTACACCGGGAGCAGTCGCCATTAAAGGCGTTAAATCTTCTCTTATTTTTGAGCTTACATAGTCCCTAAGATAAGATGTGAATAAATTGACTGATAGTTCTGAATTCTCCCTCTTCCATGTGAAATTATAGTCTAGCTGATAATTCACTTCCGACTTCAGTTTGGTATTCCCAATTCTTTCATAGGGATCCCGATCAACAGGCAGATAGTTTATAAACCGTTCCGTTAAACTACCAGATCGCTCTGCCCGACCTAACCATAAACCCATTCTAATTTCTTTGGAAATATCATAGCTAGCACCTAAACTAAGCGATATATTTAACTTATCTGATGGATCATCCAAATTGGTATCAAAAAACTTGGTGCCTTTATCACGGCTTTCTGCCTGATTAAACTCCATACGTGTTGAGGCAACAAAATAGACCTCATCCCATGAAAAATGAGACTCAGCAAATACACCAAACTTTCTAATTCGGCTATCTTGCCAAATATTATCCCAAATGGTATTGCCAGCCATCGGTCCCATCAACATTTCGCGAGAACGATTACCTTCTGCTTCTTCCGATTTAAAATCGAGTCCAGCAAAAAGAGAACTCTTATTAAATTCAAAACTGGCTTCGGAACGAACGCCATAATTTTTGGTTTTTGCCTTGGTTATAGCATTCACCTTACGTGGATTTAAATCTTTCCCTAAATTATCCATGGTATGATCAACAAAAGAGCCATAAAATGATGTGGAAAGTGAACTTAGTGCTGAGTTCTTAAAGTTAATCTTATGTTGAAGATTCATCAACCAGGTATCATCCTCACGTAAATCCATATTCAGAGCCGGAAAGTCAACATCTTCAGCAAAATTATTATTCGCAGCAAGTTTCAAACTTTGTCGGCTTGATAACTTAAAGACAGAACTCAATCCTATATTTCGACGATTGAAACCAGAAGGAATCTTATTCCCATCACCATCCTCATAGTCATTCCCTTCATTGTAAGCTGCCAATAAATTTATATTGTAGAACTTCCCTTTTATACCAGCAAGAGCCTCGGTACGCTTTATAGATCCATTTCTCTCATAACTTCCATTAATCCTTCCAATCAGTTTAGTTGTATCAGTAAAACTAGCTGGCGAAGATTTAAAATGAAGCGTCCCTCCAAAAGCATTTCCAAACCGAAGAGAATGTGGACCTCTAATTATTTCAACTTGATCAACCATTGCCAATGGAATTTGACTGGCTGGAGGATCCATACGGTTGGGACAAGCAGCCGTAGCTGACAAACCATTATCCATAACGATATTTAACTGGTCGTATTTAAACCCACGCATCACCGGGTCGAAGCCATAACTACCACTCTTACGTATACCACCGATAAAAGTATTCTGACTCAAAAAATCACCCGCATCATGTGAGAGTTTATCGCTATTATTGACTTTTACCACATGACCATCGCCTTTTCCATTGCTTCTGGCAATTACCGTGGCTGGCATCAAGGAAATATAGGATTCACTTAAGTTGAGAACGCCTGATTCGAGCGCACGGAGTATCGCTTTTTTATCAATTTCTATTTTTCCATAATTGACATGAGATATCAATAAAATGGCATCAGTAATAGGTTTAATTGAAATGAGTCCCTCTTTACTGGAAATCCCTTTCTGATTGTGATATAAAAAATGAGCATTAGCAATTGAATGTCCTGTGGTCTTATCTTGAAGTTTTATTGTTTTTTGTGCATAAGCTTGCATACCTGTGATAAGGAGGCAAAGTATTATAATATTTTTCATTTATTTAGAATTTAAGCTTTGGTCAGATAATAATTACCATTAGAATTCTATGCTACGAAATATTCTACATGGCTTCATCTTCGATATATTTCATCCACAACATAACACTCGAGCATACCGATTCTATGAATCAATAAAACTACTAGCGGCTAAAGATTTGGCTACGGATGGTTTATAAAATAGTATCTAAATTGAGATCTGAATTTTCACGAACCCAATCCTATAAAATTCGTGGGGGATGAAAAATATCATAATAATATAAAGAAGGACAAAACTGTTTATATACTAGATAATCATTTTCTATAAGGCTTAAATCCGGAATCAGATCATCTAGCAAACTATCGGGTTGTATAATTTCGAATACCTTCTTAACTAATATTTTTTCTTTAGATGCCTTCTTCTCTTCACTCTGCTCCAATTGCTTTTCTAAATGGCAACACCCATTACATTCCAATTCTGGTTTATCCATATTGGTGCAAATTGAAGCATAATAATCATGATTCAAACTAAAGTTTAAACGTATAATGATTTGCTCAAAACTTTGTATTGAGAATAGAATTAAGAATAGGTATACAAGCAGATGTTTCAATTGAATTCAAAATGAGTGAATAATTAAAGATACTAAGCTTTATTTTGAACAAAAAAATAATCTCATACTATCAAGATGAGAATGAAAATATACATTTCGAATAAACGTAAAAAAACGAAGAAATATACAGCTTCAATAGTGTCACATATCTTTAAAAAATATTGAATTGCAAAACACAATTAAACATTTAAAGATATTTATATTTATTATAACTCAGTTAATTACCTAGAATTCAAATACTCAAGAAAACGTTTATACATCCCAATATTTCACAAGTGTTCAGCATCTAAAGTATGGAATAAAATGGGTATGTTTAAATCAATAAAATAACCGTCCCCATCTCACTTATGACAATGCAAATCAACACCACAAATTCAAAATATAGTTTCCCCGACACAACTGTATCCAAATGGCAAAAACTAATTGATTTACTAAGCAAAACATTTAACCTGCCATCAACGCTCATTATGAAACTTGATGGTGAGTGGCTGGAAGTCTTTGCTAAGAGTAATAATCCTGAGAACCTTTACAAGCTAGGAGAACGTGAAAAAACACATGGATTGTATTGTACCGCTGTCATCAATACGGGTGCAAAGTTAGTTGTACCGAATGCACTTAAGGATCCTAATTGGATGACAAATCCAGATGTAAAACTCGGTATGATTGCTTATTTAGGTTTCCCTATCTACCTACCAGATGGAAATGTTTTTGGGACTATTTGTGTTTTAGACAAAAAAGAAAATGTCTTTTCAAAAGAGATTGAAAAACTGCTTTTACAAATCAAGAATATTATTGAATTAGACATCTCCAGTTTCCTAACTTTTGAATATAAAAGCCTGCAACTAGAAGAGAAAGTACTGGAACAGATGCGAATCCTTGACCAAACAAAGGAATCATATCAGGAAGTAAGTCGTGAATTTAAAAAAGAACAAAACTTACGTAAGAACCTCAGCAAAAACGCAGAACAATTAAATCAGAAACTTCAACAAAGTGAAATCAAATACAGGACTCTTTTTAATAAGATGAATTCTGCTTTCGTTTTGTTTTCACCTGTTCTGGATGCTAGTGGTAAATTGGTTGATGCCACTTATCTTGATATGAATCCCTTGAATGAAAAAATAATTGGTTTAAAAAAAGAAATCGTATTAGGTAAAAATCTCACAGAGATTTTTCCGACAGCAGAGCAAACCTGGCTTGAAACTTTTGAACCAGTTGTAAAGGAAGGGAAAAAGATCAATCTTGAACTTTACGATGCTCCTCTGAAGAAACATTTTTCGGTGAATGCGTTTCCAATGGGCGATAATTCCTTTTGTGTCAACTTTTTTGATATTTCAGATCAAGTCGCACTAAAAGAGAAAATTGAGGAAAGTGAATTACGCTACAAATCTTTCTACAATTCTATAGAAGCAGGTATTGTAATTTTTGAACCTATCTTCAATGCTATAGGTGAATTAATAGATATCAGATATGTTGACATGAATCCTGTCAATGAAATCATAATAGATGCAAGAAGTGAAGATTTAATTGGCAAAAGACATTCCGAATGTTTTCCAGATACGCACGATGAATTTTTAGAACATTTTAAAAGTGTTTTACTCCTCAACAAAGGGAAGCGATTCGAGAAATATTATCCATACTCATCAAAGTATTACTCAACTAATATTTTCCCCATCGACAATGGACTCATTGCCTTTACCTGTTACGACATTACTGAAAGTGTTCATGCCAAACAAGAGTTAGAAGCAAGTGAAAAAAGACACAAGACTATTTTTGACAACAGCAGTTCATCGATGGTACTGATTGACCCAGATACAGGAACAATTCTTGATGGAAATAAAGCCGTCTTAAACTATACCGGCTATTCGAAAGATGAGTTTTTAAACATGAATATTGGACAAATTAGTCAATCAAGCAAGGACGAATTAAAAAAAGAGCTCAAGCTGGCTCTTAATAATGAGAAAAATTATTATGAATTAAAGTATCGCCTTGCGTCTGGTGAAATTAGAGATATCGAAGTTTATACCGGAAAAATTGAAGTGAAAGGGAAAGACGTTTTACATTCAGTTGTACACGACATTACCGACAAAAAAAATGCATTCAAGGAGATTTTAAAGCTATCAAAAGCTGTTGAGCAGAGTCCTGTATCCATTGTTATTACAGATACGAATGGAAACATAGAATATTCCAATCCAACAAACTGTGCCCTGACGGGTTATACTGCTGACGAGTTAATCAATAAAAACCCAAGAATATTAAAGTCAGGGAAACTCTCGAAAGATATTTATATCGATTTATGGAACACAATAATTGCAGGAAATAGATGGGAAGGAGAATTCTATAATCGAAAAAAAAATGGCAGCTTTTATTGGGAATTTGCAAGTATAGCTCCCATTACAAATGAAGAGGGTACTCCTATCAATTTCATTAAAATTGGTAAAGACATTACTGATAGAAAAATGATGGAGTTGGAACTCAGAAAATCCAAATTAGAGGCCGAAGAAAGTGACCGTTTAAAAACAGCTTTTCTGGCCAATTTAAGTCATGAAATCAGAACACCCTTAAATGGAGTATTGGGATTTTCTAACCTACTGATAAATGAAGATACGCCAGCTGAAGTTAAAAATGAATATGCGAATATTATAAATGAATCAGGTGATCAGCTGATGGTCATCATAGACGATCTTGTGAAAATTTCTCAAATTGAAGCTGGACAAATATGTATAAAAGCGACAGAGTTTATAATTGAAGATTTGTTTGATGAAATACTTCAATTTTACAAGCCGGGAATCGCTTATAAAGAATTAGAAATTAAAATTGAAAGCACGCCTTGCATCACCCGTCAAATTAAAACTGATCGGAAGAAAATTCGACGAGTTCTGGACAATTTAGTTAAGAACGCGATTAAATTTACAGATAAAGGTGAAATTACACTAAGATCCGAATACCACGAAACGCATGTGATGATCTCAATAACAGATTCCGGGATTGGGATTGCAAAACATGATCAAGAGGTTATTTTCGAACGCTTTAGACAAGTGGAAGATCATAAAACCAGACAGTTTGGAGGCAATGGCCTAGGTTTATCAATATCAAAAGAAATTGTAGAATTATTGGGTGGTGAGTTATGGGTTGAATCTGAAGTCGGAAAGGGATCTACTTTTAATTTTTCAATCCCTATTGAAGCATGTAATATGATGTAAGCGACTAACTTATTCTATAAATTTGGGATTTCTTAAAAAAAGGTGATCAGATAGAACCTTACAAAACTAGCCTTTGTCTTGTATATATTCGCATAAGCCGATTTTACTTTTATGTTTCATATTTTTTTATTCTATTTGTTATGAGTCAAATCCCAAAAAGAATAGTACATGACCCTTCACTCAAATTTACGTAATAAAATACAAACAGAATATACTAACCAGTGGATGAATTGTCCTGATTATTTCCCTGAATCGAAAAGGCAATTCTCATATATTGAAAAACGAATCTGGGAAATCAAGTTCAACCACTTTTTACGTCTTATTAAAAAGGAGTTTAAAGTTAAGAATCCTAATAAAACAAAGATACTGGATCGATCTAAGGCCTTTTTTGAAGAAAATTTAGCTTATCCTCATGAGCAACTGACGATGATCTTTTCAAATGAGATGCTTAATGCCACGAAAAACTTTATTCGAAAAGCCTGGGAATTTGATCCAGAACTAAGCCAACAGGAAATTTTCCAAGCCCTTCGTAATGTATGGGTCATGATGGGTTTACAATCATTCTTTGGAAAAGAGATAAAAATCACGCCTTCTCTTCTAGCATATAGTTTGCTTTATCCTTACACTGATAACCTAATTGATACGCCATCGATTAGTAAGGACGAGAAGCTGGATTTTTGTAATCGCTTTGCACTCCGTTTAAGTGGAGAACAAGTAGAAACAAAGGCACAGATAGAGAAACATATTTTTGATTTAGTTAAAATGATAGAAAGTGAGTTTGAACGAGAAAAGCATCCTGATTTATACGAGAGTCTCTTAGCTATTCACCACGCGCAAACACAAAGCCTAAAACTAGTCAGCACAAAAACAGATCTTTCGGAAAATGAGCGTTTCCAAATTTGTATAGAAAAAGGTGCCACCTCGGTAATTGCTGATGGCTTTTTGGTTATGGGCCATCTGGATGAAAAACAATATCATTTTCTCTACGAATATGGTGCTTATCTGCAAATTCTGGATGATTTACAAGATGCTCGAGATGATTATGAAGAAGGTATCATGACCTATTTTTCTAAGAATTTATCACAAACCAAGTTAGATCACTTGCTTTGTAAGACCTATTATATGGGAAAATCATTCTATCAAAATATAGAGAAGTGGTACCCTAATAAACTCTCTTTCAAAGGCTTAATCGAACGTAGTTTTAGTTTTCTTCTTTTAGCTTCTGTCTACCAGAATCAAACCGATTTTAGTGATAATTTTGTTCAAAACATTGAAAAACATGCCCCATTTCGCTTTTCTTTCCTTCATAAGAAACAAGTAGAACTGGCCCCGCTTCGTAATCATCTTTTGGAGAAAGTCGAAGCCTATAAAGCCAAAGAATTTAAACTTTAATTCATCTACAAGCTTCCAAACTTCTGCTTTAGGTTTCTATCATACATGATAATGCTTCCAGCGACTGATACATTAACACTCAAACGCGTATCAAATTTCACTAAATGATGAGATTTCTCGATAGCATTCTTAGTCAAACCATTGTCCTCTGCACCCAATAAGTAGACACAGCGACGCGGATGTTTAAACTCTTCAAGTGTAACAGCTTTTTCATCAAGCTCAACGCCAACCAGAACAGCACCTTTAGGAAGGTGTTGATAAAAATCATCAAAATTTTCGTAATGAAAATAAGGCATGGCTCCTACAGCCTTGTGAGTATCGCAAGCCTGCTTTGCGTAGCGCTTACCAACTGTAAATATAAAGCTGGCACCCATATTCTGTGCCGAGCGCCAAAGGACACCCAAATTCTCAGGTGTTTTCCCATTCTGTATGCCTATTCCAAAAAAACCCTGCTCAAGTGTATCAATCATTACATCTTCATCTTTCTTTAAACGATGCGCAAATATAAAGCTATTCGTTATTAGCACAAATAATAAAAGCTGTACTTTATCGCACAGCTCCATTATTAATCCTTTCGTAATTTTAATTTAACCAGGAATTATTCTCTCTTTCATATCCTATGCTCGACTCATATCCATGACCAGGATAGATCAGGGTACTATCCGATAAAATCATTAAACGCGTTTTAATGCTATTAATTTCCATCTGTGTATATTTTTCATCTTCCTCATCGGTTCTACCTGGTGTACTGCCTATACCCTCTTTTTGAAGTGTGTCACCCGTAATTAGAATATCTGCAATGTGCAAAGCAATACTTCCCTTTGTGTGTCCAGGAATATGGTAAACCTTCAAATTCTCGAAACCTGAAATTTTGGGTATGTCAGCCTCATCAAAAAATGTAATTTCATTATTATTTCGATACTTATAGGCCTCTTTACTATGAGCATAAATAGCCACTTTATATAGTTTCTTATAATGTGTATTCCCTCTCACATGATCACTATGCCCATGCGTATTGAAAATGCCCTGTACCTTAAGATTATTCATACTGATAAAATCTTCAATTTGCTGATCAACCTTCCCCGGATCCACAATAATGGCATCCTTAGTTTCGGTATTGTATAAGACATAGCCATTCTGCCAAAAGCCATTGCCATGGTCGATATCAATCATTTGTATTTTATAAGGACCTCCGGCAAATGAATTCATCACTAAAATCAGGCCAAATAAAAGACTTGCAATTCGTTTTTTCATGCTTGATGTTTTAATAAACGTATAAATAATTTAAGTATTTCACTTGTAGTAAATATAACAAGTAAATGTAAAAAGACCCACCATATTACCTCACTGAGAAACAATAACGTAGTTACCTAATTGAATATAACAATGCTTGTTTTTAACATTAACTATATTTCTTATGCTAATTATTTCTTATATTACTAATTATTTCACAAGCATAAAAAATTGTTAACTAAGATGAATGTACGTAATCAATCAGATCTAATCAATACTAATTCATCCAAATTAGCTGATACAGTACGTTTACTTTTTGAAAACACTGCCTCAGAATATGGTAAGGAATATTTTAAGCAAATGGTTCTCCAATTGGCTGATTTACTCGATGCAAATTATGCTTTCATTGGAGAACTCGACAGGTTTGAAACAAAGACAATCAACACACTAGCATTTTGTGAGAAAGGAAAAACCCTTGAAAACATAACCTATCAACTTGCAAATACCCCCTGCGAAAATGTTGTTGATAAAAGCCCCTGTTTGTTCGCCCATAATGTAGTTAAACAATTCCCTCAGGATGCCTTCCTTAGTGAAAATAATATAGAAGCCTATCTGGGAGTTCCACTTTTCAATTCAGGAAATGAAGCCATTGGTTTAATAGCCTGTATGTTTAAACAGACCATACAATCACCACAATTTGTAAAGGATGTCATTCAGGTCTTTTCCTCAAGAATTTCAACAGAAATTGAACGTATTCACCTGGAGGATAAACTACGAAAAAGTGAAAATCGATTTCGCCAAATTGCCGAAAATTCAGCAGCTTGGATATGGGAAGTAGATCAAATGGGTAAGTATACCTACACAAGTAATAAAATACGTGAAATTC
>Ga0209379_10000469_pt1 | contig 33902 bp, 34 predicted proteins | sample tdDd001_FD_187124 | JGI IMG/M metagenome (GOLD analysis project Ga0209379, IMG submission 187124) | Marine sediment microbial communities from the Atlantic coast under amendment with organic carbon and nitrate - tdDd00.1 (SPAdes)... | ecosystem: Environmental > Aquatic > Marine > Coastal >... | reverse complement strand
CAATAAATTGGCTCTATTTAAGACTATTATACTTCAATTCACCAAAAAAGTAAGAGAAAAATAGGTTGTTAACTCTTGCACAGATGAAAATGAACTAGGAGGTGACAATGAGTTTTGCAATCAACCTCTTATAGATAGCAAAAGATCTCATATCAATGACATGAGATCCAATAGTTAGTAGTTGATGCTTATTAATTGTTACTTATAATACGTTTCATGGTGAGGCGTTTATACCGCAATCAAATTCTATTCAATCATATCAAAACAGAGTTGCATTTAATCATGCTATTTTTACACTAACCTAAGTGTATTAATATCAATAATTATCACATTTTATTATGAAGACTCATACTCTATCTTGGGTAACGGTGGAAGAATGGTGGAACATCCACCATTTTTTTTGCATCAAGATTAATTATACCTTGCTTGCCTTTAACATATTCTAACTTTGGTTATCATATTAACTCTGGAGTCGTTTGAAACACTTTGTTTAGCAAGGTCTATTGTACTTTTTACTATCATAGAGTTACTTACTAACATCATGACTACCCTATATTCGGTTGGCGTTTTGTTGGCATTAAGCTAAAAATAAAAAAAGACCATGAGTAAAACTCACAATCTCTTCAAAGTCTATTAGTATATGTAAAATCATCTACTCATAACATAAAAGTATTTTTGCTCCACAGGATATTAATTATGAATTTTAAGTCTCAAATTGCTTATTCTATACCAATAGATGAATATTCTCTTGTAGGCTGAAGAAATAGTACAAATCATCGACATGTACGCAACCCTCTATTACACCTTTTCAATTAACAATTTATTATAGCCTAACATATTGTAACAATCCTCTATGAAGGTTTCTATCGTTGTTCCATTCAGGTCTATTATTTTATAGTACTCAGCATATCCATATGTATGTCTTTAAATTCAATGGTCATCTTGTCCATCGATACTGGTATTGTCAACATGATGGTCTCCTCATATGGAAGAGAAGTGTTTCAATCAAATCATCAGAATAGACCTCCACAGGTTTTTCAGACCCTTTGGCAATCTTGATTCTGTCTCTTCCAAGTTCCACAACCTTCTCTGTCTTGATACCTTGATGGATGAGAAAGTCATTGAAGCTTTGAATGCTGTTGAGTTTCTTGTTGATGGTCGTTGGTTCATAGTTTTCTTTGATGAGATGGTTCTTGTAGCTGTTAATGGTGAATCTGTTGAGATCTCCATCGAATGACAGTTCCTTTGTTTCCAAGTATGTGAGAAATCCCATTGTATCTCCTGAGTAGCTTTGAATGGTTTTCTCTGCTTTGCCTTCTTCTCTGAGGTGCGACTCGAATGCTTTGATGTAGTTCATGTGCATCTCCTTTCTCCACGAAAAAACCAATGGTACTTTCACCATTGGTCTCTTCCCTCGTGTATGACGTTTTATCGTGTTTTCATCACAGTTCTTTTGGTTTGTCCCCACATTCCATTCAGAACCGTTTTTTTCTACTTTCCGTCTGTTTCTGATAGCTCTCTGATGTCAGTGACTGCAGAATCATCATTATGCAGTGTGATTTCATTTGACAAAAACGAAAAAAGTGATGGAACGACTATGATTGCCAATTCCACCACTCTGTGTTTGTTTTATGTTGCTAGTATCTCGACTTTATACAGCAAGATAATCTGCTTAATTTTGCTCTTCAGCATCAAGTAAATAGCTGAAAAATTCTTCATGTAAAGCAATATCCTCTTTCAATGATTTCATAGAGTCAACATTAATTAAATCAATATTAAACTCATCCGTCAATTCATCTCCTCCATCAAGCATAACTAAAATTGAATGAATAACACCTTCTATTGAATTATTCATGATTCTTTTATATGCTTTTATATCATCTTCAGTTTTTATAAGTGCTTTCAAATTATCATATTCGCCATCACATTCAGATGGAACTAATTCTTCTGATGAGGTTAGTCTTTTTATAGAACTATTTACCCAATAATCTTTAATATCTTTTAACCTTTTAAATAATACGTCTTGTTCATTCAAAATATAAGCCTCCTATTTATTGAACCAATATTTACTGTATTTTCCATCAATTACTTTTGCAAAATCAATTACTTCTTGTGGAGTTGGTACTCTTCCTAGAGCTTTATCCCATGCTCCCCACTCTTTAGTTATCAATTTATGAACTTCTGGGTCAATACCTTTCAAGTGAAGTACCTCGTGTACATTAGTGCCTATCGTTTTCATTACTTCATCATATTTTTTGGGTAGTGTATGGTGTACTTGCCATCCAGATGGTAAATCAGGAAACTTTTCTAGGAATAATTTCCTATAGTTGTTCTTTGTAGCAAGTTTACCCGTCCCCTCAGGTAGGATACTGTTGCCACTATTATACCATTTATTGGATTATGATTCACTGCAGAATTATGTTTCTGACGTGAGATATCTATTTTCAAAAACAGAAAAAGTGATGGAACGACTTTGGTTGTCAATTCCATCACTTATAAGAATTATACTGTTGTGAGATTCCTTAATAAATGAAGTCACTCCCAATACAAAAGAATAATCTTAATAACTTCTACTACCATGTTCTCACATAGGTAATATTTTCATTCTTATCTTTTGATAGTATAAATCCCATGCATTCTAATGTCTTATTTTCATCGTCTCTATCAATAAACGCTTTAACAAAATCTGAAAATTTATTGTTTTGATTTAGTATTACTTCAAATGACATATTATGTCTTTTAAACAAATCATAATATAACGGCATTAGAATTAATATTTCTCTTTTATCCAGTATGTTTAGTACCAACTCTAATGCAATTAAACCATTTGTAAAATATCTTTGTTCTGATGTTCTAAGAGCATATGTCGCCATATTCATAGCAAAATTCAACAAAGTCCATGCACTTTCTACTGTAATTTCATTACTGAGAGTATTTTTCTCCTCTGCAGTTAGAATCAAAATTTCATTAATAACTTTATTTAGCTCAATATCCATCTCCATCATAACAAAAGGAATACTTTTCTCTAAAAATTCTCCATTACATTTTGCTTTTTCTATTATATTTTCAATCATTAATTTATGATTCATTTCTGCTCCTTTATCACATTTACTTGTTCAGTATAAAATAATCACCTTTTTGAACATATCCTGCTTCTTTAATCATCCTTATTTCTCTAGCAAATACTGTTTCACCAGGATACTTTGGGTTAGCTGATATAAGATTTTTTTCAGTAATTGGGGATGCAATATAGAAATCTTGATTATTATCAATTCCAGAATTCACCCAATCATCATTCCTTGTTAACGTCCAGTTAGGGTCATCTAACACATCGTGACCATCCCAATTCTTAGCAACAGCAGTATCATCTAATCGCCCTAATACCTTATATTCTTTAGCGACAGTTTCACCCGTCCCCTCAGGTAGGAAACTGTCGTCTGAAAAATCATGTGGCAACAGTCATCAAACCATTACCACAATTATATCATGCAACCTTTCCTTCTGCCAATTTATGCAAGTCTTTGTTTGGTGTTTGCACTTCAACAATTGGCATTCTGTATGCGGAACCAGATTTCATCATACCAAAGATGATGTTGACGAGTCTTCTCATCACACAGACCAGCGCTTGTTGCTTTGTTTTACCCTCTTGTATCTTCTTTTGATAGTAGTTGAAGAACGCTTGATTTCCTGGAATTCTAGTACTTCTTGAAACTTGTACCTGTTGGACTGCAAGAAAGTAGAAGATGCCATGTAGTTTTCTGTTGCCCTGCTTTGAAACTTTATCCTTGCCCTTTCCTGCACTTGAGAAGTTTACTGGTGCTATTCCTGCAAATTTAGCAAGTTTATTAGGATTAGAGAATCGATGGATATCACCAATTTCTGAAATGAGTGCACAAGAAGTTACTGTACTGATTCCAGGCATAGTTTGTAGTTGATATTTTAGCATTGCTTCTGTTTTCTCCATTTGCTCTTCAACCTTTGTCATTTCTTCCTTTTGATAGAGAAGTTCACGAACTAGACTTCTGACAATGAAATCTCTCTGGTCTTGATAGCCTTCTGTCGTATTACCATCACTTGAAATGATATCCAGTATTCTCTGTGCCTTTTTAATTGATACAGAATTTCTACTTGCTTCTCTCAGGGTCATAGACAATTCTTCAACTGAGATATCTTTCAGATGTTTTGGAGATGGATATGTATGCCAAAAACACATGGCTGCTTTTCCACGAATGTCAGAGAAGAATTTATTGTAGCTTGGATAGTGGTGTTTGAGTAGCTCATGAAGTTGATTAGTCAGAGTCGTTTGGTTTTTCACCAATACATTTCTTCTGCTCACCAATTGACTCAGTGTCCAGTGCAAATCTTGTGGATTGGCATCAGGTAGTTTATGTAGTCTGTGCAACAAGACCTCTGCTACACACTGAGCATCATGTTCATCACTCTTCTTGTACTGAGCATCTCCTTTACGATAGCCTGCAGCAAGTGCGGCATTGACTTCCTTAACCACAAAGCCTTTTGATTTTAGGAATACTGCCAATGAACGACCATTGCCACCAACATCCTCCAAACCAAAGATGAGAGTGAGTCCTTTTGTTTTAGATTTGATTTGTTTCAAAAGTATATCAAATTCAGATGGTTTATTTTCAATTTCTATTGTTGTTATTCTCTCACTGAAACAATTCATTACAACTGCTGTATGAGTGTATTTATGCAAGTCAAGTCCAATGTAGGCATGACTTAGTTTCTCTTGGTGCATTTGATTCATCATCATTATTTACTCCTTCCCAGCGTGTACGTCGGCAACCTCAGATTCGAGCCTTCCACATCAAAACTTCTGATGCAGGGCATGGGGACGAAAGCCAGTCCGTTTTCTGGAAATGTTGCCAAAGACAACGCTGTATCTTGTTAGAACTATCTATAGATATAATATATGCTTGATAGTCTTGTTCCTTCGATTTTCAGTTACTTCTTTTTGATTCCAATTGGACTTTGTTGGTCGCAAATTGGTTGTATCTTGGTCACATATGTTGATGCATTTTTGTTGGTTTTACTGATGTTGGTCGTATGGGCGCAGAAGTGGAAGAATCATTTCCAAGTGTGAGTTGGAAACGAAATTTCTTCTTTCTGTGTGTTTCTGGAAACCAAACTGTCACCAGTGCACCCTTGTGCCCAATTTCTTGCATTGCATGGAATTTAGTCATTTTCTCTTTGACCAGATTCTACCTACTCTTCATCCTCATCGAACAATTCTGCAGTTGCATTGGTTCTCACATGTTTCTTCACAACTTTCTTGCGCTGTGGTACACAACTTTCATCTTCTGCCAATTGGATTCCTGTATGGTATCGGAACTTGTTGGAACGTCCAGAAATAGTAGTCCATTTTCGATTCTTAGCTTCTGCTTCAAATTCACGCCAAAATCTTTGAGGACTGACATTTGCATAGCCTTTGTGACCATTATTATCCGCCCAACGCTTGAAAGCTTTATAGACCTTTTTATTATCTTCTCTATGGTCTTCATCTGTTACTTCCATAGAATCATCAAAGAAGGTGATGATTGGATTTAGCTCTTTTTTATATTCCTCAATTACTTTGTCACTTGATATACATTGGCTGAACTTATAACCATTATTTCTCAAACGAACAAGACCTCTGATAGCAAGATTGAAAACTCCTGACAATTCAGCATCAAGTTTCTTTTTTAAATCAGGGTCTCCGTCTTTCTCACTGAAATGTCTATCAAACAACAGAAAGTCTAATCTTCGATAATATCCATTACTTCTATCTTTTGTATGTGGTAGATTGTTCATGGAAATTACCATCTTTACTGTTGGTTGGAACGAAAATACATGTTGATTCTTGAATTCTGCATTGATTGTATCTTCACCAGTAATTGCTTTGAAATATTGTGTGTTCAGTGACTTTCCACCCATCTCATTTTCAGTAGAAAGGTTGATTGTTTTGCCAAACAAAGTCGCTCTTGAGAAACTTTTATGAAGTTCATTCAAGGCAATATGTGAAAGATTATCTTCACCAACAATTTTACTCAGAATATCAGTGTAGACTCCCTTTCCATTTCCTCCACCTCCAAATAGAACCAATGCTTTTTGTGCTTTTGTCTCAGTGGATATACAGTACCCGTACCATTCAGAAGCTTTTGTGATTCTTTCTGTATCACCTTCAAAGACTTCTTCCAGATACAAATCGAATCTTGGACATTTTGCTGCTTTATCATATTCAACAGGTATCTGAATAGTACTGAGATACTTTGGGTCGTGTGGAATCAACTTCAATCGAATAGTATCAAACATGCCATTTTTCATGTTGATGAGATGTCTTCTTTTATTGAATTCAGTTGATTGAAACAAGAGTCGTTTCATGGCTTCCAGATACTCTTTTTCTCTTCTTGTTGACCATACGCCTTCTCTTGGTTCTTGTAGTTCGTGGTAGAGAAATGACTTCAACTCATTCTCATCCACCTTGCACCAAACACCTGATTCATATTCATAGAAATACTATCACTTGAATAGATGATATGGTAATTGTCCATGATATAGGTAGCAAAAAAATTACCGTTGAATGAAACTATTTTGCCATCTGTATCAAAACTGAATCCCCTATCATGGAGTTCCAGTTGATTTTCTGTCATGTCTTCTTTTTCAAGATATTCTGTCATGACGTACCTCCTTTTCTGCAAAAGGAAGTGAGCTCACTTCTTGTTGTTATTAATCGATTGGTACAAGAATAGCATGGAAAGATACCTTCTGACAATAGACGGACACCCTCGCCAAACACTGTGCCATCAACGGTTCAGTCAACTCTTGTACGCTCAAACCAGTGTCGATGTTTTTCAAAAAACTTTACTATTTTTGAATATTTTTTTAAAACTCCAATACCATTTATAGGTATTGGAGTATTTATTGAGCTTATTTATTTTCTCTTTTTCTTTGTCATCATATAGATGGTTACTGCTGTTGTACTGCCAGCTGTGAACATTTCTATCGCTGTGGCTATTACTACTGGTGCTATTATCATCTGCTCCTCCTTACATTGCTGTGACTAATTCTTCTGATAGTGTCAATACGCCTAGTGTTACTGCAAATCCTACGACAAACCATTGCATATCATGTCCTCCTTTCCTTGTTTTATCCATTCTTCCATTTCCTCACCATGTACTTTTGATTGAACGTACAACACAACACCTTCAGCATCATTAAGAAGTATTGTTACTCTATAGAAAAGGATCCCTTCAATCAAAACATCATCGACTGCTTCAACTATTTTATCAAGAAGAAACATGGTATCAGAGTAGAATCCAATCTCAGGCAAATGATTGATGTCATCAGATGGCTCTAGTATGGCTATCTTACCTATTTCTGTGAAATCATAGGTCAGATGGTCTTCTCCCATGTTGTCATGAATCAGTTCCTTGTAGAATGTTTTTATGTCCGACTTGAAACCTTCTGAGATGTTACTCTTGGTGATTTCATTCCAATTAGTGATGATTATCAAATAGTTCCCCCTTTCACAGCATGTTCACTGCATTGATTTTCTCTTGACGACTGCAACCAATGTAGAACCTTGCTGTTGTTTCAATTGATGCATGACCAGCTAGTTTACTAACTGTTGTGAGTGGAATTCCAAGTGAAATTAGCCTAGTGCAAAACGTGTGACGACATGCATGTGGCTTTAGTTTTTGAGTTAGTTTCGCTTCCCTTGTGATTCTTATCAGTATTCTGTTGATGGCATCTCTTCCCATTGCACCACGTTGACCAAGTAGCAAGTATTCTGACTGATAGTGTTTGTTCTTTCGACGTTCCAAAAGATATTTCTTGATGTTCTCAACTAATATTTGTTTTAGAGCTATTTCACGGTATGTTCCACCTTTCCCAATGACATTTAGTTGATGCGACAGGAAGTCAATGTCTCTGATTCTGATACCACAAAGTTCACTGACACGTACTCCAGTGAAGAGAAGCAGTTGCACCACAACCTTGTCTCGAATGACTTTTGACTTCTCCAAATGAAACATCAATGATTCAACGGTTTCTTCTGTGTAGAATTCCACAGGTTTTTCAGACCCTTTGGCAATCTTTATTCTGTCTCTTCCTAGTTCCACAACCTTCTCTGTCATGATGCCTTCATGCATGAGAAAGTCATTGAAACTTTGCAAACTGTTCAGTTTCTTGTTGATAGTTGTTGGTTCATAGTTTTCCTTTATGAGATGATTCTTGTAGCTTTTGATGGTGAATCTATTGAGAATACCTTCAAATGATAGTTCTTTTGATGCCAAGTACTTGAGGAAACCAGAAGTATCCCCTGTGTAGCTTTGAATGGTTTTCTCTGCTCTCCCTTGTTCTCTGAGGTGTGACTCGAATGATTCAATGTAGTTCATGATTCGCTCCTTTCTCAACGAAAAAACCAATAGCACTTTCACCATTGGTCTCTTCCATCGTGTATGACGTTTTATCGTGTTTTCATTACAGCTCTTTTGGTTTGTCCCCACATTCCAATCAGAACTGTTTTTACTTACTTTCCGCTTGTTTCTGATGCAACTCTCGTCCCAGTGACTGCAGAAACACAATTATGCAGCGGGATTTGATTTCTCAAAAACAGAAAAAGCGATGGAACGACTTAGATTGTCAATTCCACCGCTTTAGTTTAGAGTTATGTTGTCAGCTTTTAGATGATTATGTCGTCAGTTTCAATACTTCTACATGAAAATTTCAATACATTTCCATCAATAAGATTTATATCTAATTGGAACCAATCATCATCAATTTGCTTGACACCACCTCCTGGAAGTGGATTGTCTCCATATAGATTCTTGATAGTTCTTAGTGATTCATCAATTAAATCTCCTTTTGAGTATATGTTTATATCTTTTATTACTGACTCATCCCAATGTCCAACATAATAGAATCCAGTGTAATCTTTAAGATAGATTGCTGTAATATTTGACGAATCATCACTGATAGAAACAACTATCTTTTCATAATCAATCTGTATATTCTCTAGCGTCCAATCTGCCCAATTTATATTGTTTATTCGTTCTATTATATCATTCATCTTATACCTCCGATTTTTATTTCAACCAATCTTGTGGGAATGTTGTTTTATTTATTGGGTCACCTTTACCCCAAGGTCCTGTAAGTACGTTTTTTCTATATTCGACATGTACGTGTGGAATTTCATGGTCTATCCCAATAGGTCCAGAAAAATCTGGATTTGAAAGATGACCATCTTCAACTCTTACTCTAACAGGTCCATTACTTCCATCACCAATATATTTGCCATTTTGCTCTACCATATTGGATAGGTTTTCATCAAACATTTGTCGATTAGCTGGTATAGCATCACCTTTCGGATTAACATAGAAATCCGTTTTTCTAGCAACAGTTTCACTCGTCCCCTCAGCTATATCATCCACCAATCCGAATACATCGTCACCGTATTTGATTCCTGTTTTCATACCCGATTCTAGAATTTGAGGTGCAAATACAGCACCTGCTAATAATAGTCGACTCGTTTCCTGACCTGTTATTATATCTTTACCTGCGATTAAACATATTCCATCATAAGCTACATCTGCAATTGTAAAGCCTATTGCTATCGTTACACCTGTGAGATAAGCATCTATTATTGGCTTTCCATCATATCTCAATTCATATTCAGATAGAAGCCCCCAATTATTTTCTTTACTTTCGCTACCTTTTATTATATAGTCTAATTCTCCTCTATCAGTTCCCCAAGGATCGATATAATTTATTGGATTCCCTTGAGTATATGCATACTGATTTAACGATAAACTAGGACTAAGTGAACCCAATACAACATCCTGATTCACAAACCTTCGGATATTAGAATTATAATATCTAGTCATCATAAAAACAAGATTATTTTGATCTGTTACAACACCAACTTTTCCATTGAATCTAAATAGAATATCAGAAGTCCCAGTTCTACTTAACAATTCACCATAAGGTCCATACTCAAATACATCTGTAATGGTTTCATTTGAAGAAGTTAATGCTATTGTACTACCTCGATTATCAAAATGATAGAACTTCTGGTTGCTAGAAGTCTCTTCTGAAATCAACCCTATTCCGTACACATAATATGTTGATACCCCAGAAGGTGCCGTTTTAATTAGAATTTGATTGTAACCTGCTAACGGATTAACAACAAACTCTGTGGTATCTCCATTGATATCAACTTCAATTCTTCTACCTTGTGCATCATATTTATAAGTATGATCTCCAACACTATTTAGCTGATTTCTTGAATCAAATGTATAAGTTGTATTGACACCTTTTATAGGACCTGAAGTCATGTTGCCATCATTGTCATAAATGACACTAGCACCATTATACGTAGCTAATTTATTACCATCTACATAAGTCATGGTATCAACAACGCCATTCTCGTCACTTCTGGTTAAGATATTTCCTTCATCATCATAAGTGTAAGTATATTGATGTAATAATGTTTGAGAATCATCCTTCTTAACTTGTTGTTCTAATTCATATAAATCACTGTAAACATTGGTTATATTATTGTTATTGCCATTCTCTGTAACGATATTCCCAACATTATCGAAAGCGAAGTTATACTCACTGATTATGTTGTTACTACTGTCTTTGTCAGTCTTTGACTTCAACCAGTCGTTCTTATAATAAGTATAAGACTCTACAGTGCCATTTGGTCTAGTCATAGAACTCAGTTTACCATTTGCATCATAAGCGTATGTTGTAACGTCATTATTCCAATCGGTAACTGTTTCCAGTTGATTGGCATTATTATAAGTATATGAAACGACCTTATTACCAGGGTATGTTAAAGTATGCAACTCACCATTAGGATAGTAGCTATAGTTAATGACATTGCCATTTTCATCAGTATACTGCGTAATCTGTCCATTGGCATCGTATTCATACTCTAATGTACTGAGTGTAACTAAAGTTCCTAGTTCTTTTGTTGTGACAGTTACTTTATTATTCGTCTCATCATATGTGTACTCTCTAACATTTACTGTATCAGTAATGCTTTCAACTCTATTCAGTTCATCATAAGTATATGTTGTACTTTGAGCTCTACCATTCTGTGAAGACTCTACTAAATCAGAATTTGCCTGATATGTTAGTGAAGATTTTGTAATTCCTGAATCTTTAACAGTTTCTAATCTTCCATAAGCATCATACTCATACTTGTGAAGATATGAATTAGGATTTGTAAAATCATCATTTGTATCTTGAATATAAAGAATTCTACCTTCTTTACTAAATACCTGTTTTGCTACATCAAGATCTGCATTTGTTGACTTGATCAATCTATTCAACTCATCATATGCGAATTGTGTTGTATTAACTTCAGCATCTTGAACATTTAATAATCTACCTAAGTTGTCATAATTGTAGTATGTTGTATTATTTAAAGCATCTGTAGATGTCGCAACATTATTAAGTCCATTGTAAGTATACTCTACTATCTTTTTCTCTGCAGGTGAATTGTCAGTATCTAATTGATACGTTGCTTTAACTTGACCATTATCATAGTATTCATTTCTAAAATAAACACCTTCATCATCTGTCTGTTTACTTAACCACCCATTATCAAAATACTCATACAATACTGAATTGCCATTTCGATCGGTGCTACTCAATAATCGATTCATTTTGTCATAATAGAACTTCTGAACTTGATCTACCGGACTTTCAACAATCGGATCTGCAACTTCTGACAGATTTAAATTATGATCATATTTATAAGATGTAACCTCATTCTCATAATCGCTAACCGATTTCACACCACCATGAACATAGTACTCATAAGTTTGCGTTTGAAGAAGCGGATTTGTAATTTTCTTAATTTGATCATTCAAGTAATATTCTGCTTTATATGAATGATTTAGTGAATCCTTAACTTCAACTAAACGACCTACATCATCATATAAATAACTTACATATTTTGATGCTGTACTATTTTGTTGTGTAACATTGTCTTTTGACTCAACTTTTTCAATTTGGCCATCTAAGTTAATAGTATAATCTAATGTATAACCATCAGAACCAATAATATAATCTAAATCATCTCCACTATATGCAATTGTTGTAATCGCAAATTGTGGATTTGTACCATATGATCCACCAGAGTAATCATCTGGATTTTCTATGGTTACTTGTTCTTTTATTTCTATTAACCTGTTATTTGCATCATAATCATAAGTCTTTGTTCCTGTAATATTATTGACTACCGTTTTCAGATTATGATTAACATCATATGTGTAAGTTATCACTTCATTTAGAGAATTCTCTATAGTTTCTAGTAAACCTTTATCAGTAAATGTATATCTAGTCTCATTACCAACTGCATCTTCAGTACATACAAGAACTCCTTTTGTATAAAAATAATTAAAGGTCTTATTAAGTTCATCTGTTTGAGACACAATATTATAGTTGTAATCATATACTGTTTGGCTCAACTTGCCATCTTGATTGGTTCTTTTTACAATAACATGATTTTCAATAGTTTCCTCATCATATTCAAATGAAATTGGAAGATTATTCGCATTATTGTCATCAACAGTTATTAATCTACCTAATGAGTCATAAGTATTACTGAACAAAGTATATTGCTCTGTTGCATTACTAATAACCTCAGATAACAATTGATTGTCATTATTATATGTGAATGTACTTACAACACCATCAGCGTAAGTTATAGTCTCAAGACAATCATTTGCATCGTAAGTAAACGATACTTCTCTGTTCATATTGTCTAATATCTTATCAATTTTATCTGTTCCAGTTACATATACAATATCAATATAATTTCCTGATTTATCTTCAATGATTTTTTCAAGTAGATTATTAGTATATTCATATGAAACTGATTCACCGGTCTTCAGTTTTTCTTTAACTAAATTACCATTATCAAACTCTGCATAAACTTGTTGATCTTTTGTTAATTCATGATGTCCAGTTGTTGAGTTGTACTTAAGTTCATCGTATTGATAATTCTCACCTTCAGGAATATAATTCCCATCACTATTAACAAATTTCTGTTTCATACCTGTATTTGATTCGATTGTCGCAAAACCATCATTTAATTCGTATAATGATTTTGAAGCAGAATGTTTCCACCCCAATCCAACACTTGAGTCATCAAGTAATATCGAGTTATATGAAATATCAAAACTAATATCCAAAGCACCAGCAACAGATAATAATGATTTACTCTGTTCATATGCACCAAAACTAATTGCATTTGCTTGCTCTACTGAAACATTTTTAACATAATCAGCAGCACCAAGTCCTGTCATATCTTGTGGTATCTTAAAGAAAAATGATATCTTCGATGCATAACTAGAACTAGTTTCAAATACACCATCAGTAACAGGAAGATACATTGAACTTGTTTCGCCTGTTATATATATTTCATCTCTATCATCAATATAGATATCTTTACTCACATCTTTGTAGTGACCACCAATGAATGTGGAATAATTGACATCACTTAAGTCGGAGTTTAACTTAACAACATAACCTTCTGAACTCTGATAAGTAGTATCATAGGCATTTGGAGTCAATGTAAAATTACTTGAATTGGTTTGACCAACTACAATAACTTCTCCTGACTTTGATATTTCAATATCTTTTCCGGATTCTCCTCCTGTGCCCCCTAAATATGTTGATGCATTTAAGGTCGTTAAGAATCTGTTGAACTTTAATACAAAAGCATCATTTCCTCCACCATTGGTTTGCTGATATGATGAAGCATCCGTTCCGACATCATTTCCACCACTACCAACAACGTAGATATTTCCATAATAATCTTCTGCTACGCTACCAACATAGTCTAGAGCTGAAGTACCATAGAATGTTGATGCTTTTAAAGTCGTTAAATCATTTGACAAAATAGATACAAATCCATCATATGATCCGCTTGATGTTGGTGAGTAAGCATCTACGGTTGTTGGAAAACCATTGTTATAAGTACTACCCGTTATAACAATATCATCATTTTTTGATACGAACATTGAGCTGAATAATTCAGCACTTGATCCTCCTAGTAAAGTTGAGGTCTTCAAAGCTGATAAATTTTCATTAAATCTCATAATATATACATCCGTTTGTGTTGAAGCCAATGCTTCACCATAAACACCAGATGTAGTTTCTACAGAATTAGAAGGACCAACTCCGGTATAAACTGCTGTTCCAGCAACAACAACATCTCCATCTGATTCAATAGCTAAAGAACCAGCATCTCTTGATCCATCTATGATAGTTGAACTCACTAGATTTACTAAATCCGATGACATTTCAAATACAACACCTGATTGACCTGTAATTGAATCATCATAAGAATTAGCCAAGGTTGGGAAATCCAACGTATTCGAATATCCGGAAACATATACACGATTGGTATCTGTAACCACAATACTCTGTCCATACTCTTTTCCAGTGCCATCTCCTCCAATAAAAGTAGATGCTGACAAAGTTGTAAATCCAGGATCCAGTTTTGATACAAACATATCATAAGAACCTTTTTTATCACTTTGATATACTCCCGCTGTAGTTGGGAAAGCAGCTGAATAAGCACTTCCTGTTAAATAGATATTACCATCGATATCAGTAGTAACATCTTCAACATATGTATAAGTCTTACCTTGTCCAAAATAAGAGCAAATATATGCAGGATCAATAATAAGATCAATATCTTTATTATAATCACCAACAACAAAACCATATACGTTATTCTCAACAGTATAGTCAACTTCAACTTCGACAATGTTGCTATCAATTATTTGATAAGCAAATGGAGCCGATAATCTAGTAATACCATCATCAGTATTAAAGACTAACTCATTTTCGTTATTTATAGATAATTCATTGACACCATCAACCTGTATTTTAATTTCATCTACAGCTCCGGATGGTTGTACTGTGAACACTTTTTCAATCGTTTGTTCATTAACATTTAAGTCCAACAAAACATTCTTATAGATTTCACCATAAGACAATGTTTTATAACCACTAATATTTTTTACATGGTTCTTTTTATCATTACCTATAATATAATTGTATTTTGTCTGAGTTACCTTTTCAGGTTTAATACTTATATTATTCTGATTAATGAAGTTTTCCTTAAATGCCCATAATTTGGGTCCATCTTCTTCTTCGTATTTTGAGGTGTCAAAATCCAAAGGAAGAATAGATGTCATAGTACCATTTTTCTCGTAGAAATATGTACCACTTGAAGTGTTTACATAATAATCTACAGATTTATCATGCTGTGTCTTATTCTGCAAAAATACAACATCATTCATAGCAGAAATATCCATGCTTTCTGATACTTCTGAAGATGGAATTATCGTACTCTCTTTATCTCCCCTATATGTAACTTCTCCAAAACTAAAACTACTGCTACTGATCATTAAAGAAATAATCAGTAAAATACTTAAATATCTTTTTAAATGTCTCATCATAATACCCCTTTTATCCAATTTAGTTACACCAATTGTGAGAGCATACCATTAGTAGGAATAAGCTAGATCGATACACTCAATATTCTTATTTCACCTCCTAAAAAAAACCTACGCAAATATGCATAGGAATTCTACAATAGTTGCGGCTTGGCAGTCATAGTTTTCACCTTAGACCCATAGCTTTGCGTCCTCAAGTTTCTTTGAGTTTGCCAAATCATTAAATTGCATGAGAATTATCCATCTCAAGTTATATTACATCCTAATCCCATTAATCCCCTAAATCTACTAATATGAAGAAAACGTGACTTTAGTCCCTAGTACAAAGGAAGAAGGTCCTAATGTAAATTAAAGAAAGTGTTACTAGACAGCACAAATGTTAATACTTTTCATATTCACCCCCTTTCACTAAAAAAACGAGAAAAATTACTTTCACTAGGGGGCTGCGGTCATACTAAAATGTCCAAAAACTTAAAAAATACCCCCTGCCCAACTTTTTAGTCGGATTAGGGGGGTTCTGCTAATATTTGTGATCAATCTTATTATGGCATGATTTACATACACTCACGCAGTTATTAGGATCTAAAGCCTTTGAAAAGTCATCTCTTATCTCAATCTTATGATGAACTATCTCTGCAGAGGTTATCTGATTCTCTTTTAAACACTCTTGACACAAATGATTATCTCTGACTAAAACATACTGTCTGACTGTATTCCAAGCTTTCGAATGATAGAACTTTACCAATCGTGGATCTCTAACCTTCTTGTCATACTTCTTATTATGTTCAGCCTTTTCAGCCTTCTTAATTGGTGCACATGATGGACATCTTTTCTCTTTCATATTGATCAGATTATCGCATCCTTTACCAGGACAAATCTTCTTCGGCATACCGTCTCCTTATCGTATATTCAGTGATTTTATTCCATTTATTTCTAATTGACTTTGTTAATATTTTATCAGTCTCTTAGATATATTAGTATCACCACCTTTCATGAGTTTTTACCTATTCAAAAATTATGCTTTTTTTAGCCTTTTTTCCATGATATGTTAGTGAAACAAGATTTTCAGATTCCACGAAATATGCACACTAAATCGCCAACTTTGGGCATTTTTACTCATTTGAGTTGGTTATATCGCTACATTGTATAATACTCAGATTTTCAACTTCCTACTATATAATGTCGAGAAAACAAAACACTCAGTTAGTTGTGACCTTATTGTAACCAACTTAAATTTCATCAAAAAAACTAAAAAAGTAGCCTAAAATGATAAGTCATTTACTGCTACATCTTTTGATCTCTGGACTAATCCTATATATCGTTTTGTAATCTCAATATCACTATGTGATAATAATTCTTTTACCAGTACAATATCTTTTGTCTTCTGGTATAGATGATAACCAAATGTCTTTCTCATACTATGAGTACCGATATTATCAATACCTAATGCTTCAGCTGCATCACTTAATATGTTATACGCTTGGTTATTACTTATTGGTCGATTGTCTCCTTCTCTTGATTTAAGGATGTATTCATAATCACTTCAATTTTTCAGATAGTCATCTAAGGCAGACTTAAGGTTATCATTAACCGATATTCTCATTTTCTTGTCCGTCTTCTGAGATATGATTTCAAGGTGTGATTTGCCTTTAAGATCTCTTACTCTGAGTTTTCTAATATCACTAATTCTTAATCCGGTATAAATACCAATCAGAAACATCAAATGATTTCTATCTGATCTTATCTGTAGATAATTTGATATGTCTCTGACCACTTCAATATCTGTAATCAGTTGTACTATATTCATTGTGTATACTCCTTTGCTATTAATACATTAAGATGGTACCAGAATGTTTTTCTTAGAGACTGACACCCTAAATCTTCTAATCCAAATCTAGCTTCAATGTCTTTCATCATTTTATAGACCGTATTTCTATGAAGTGGTCTATCAGAGCTACTTATTGAATGAAATAAATATCCATTATCTTCAATGCTTCTACAATACTTTCTAATGGTATCTTTTATACTATCAGGAATGATGACTTCTCTTTTGCTCAGTTGGATGAAGTCTTTCCCTTTAACATCATTTACTTTGAGTTCCAGTAAATCATTAATGTTAAGATCTGTATGGATTCCAAGATAGAAGATCATATAATCTCTTCTACTTTTGCCAATAAGATACTCTTTAATCCTTTTAATAACCTCTACATCTTTAATTGCTACTACTGCTTTCATCTACTACTCCTTTCAATCCAATATACTTTAATGTGTCATAGTTTTTACTATGGCCATAAATCTGTTTTAATAGAGCCATATCTCTGCTTCTTAAATAAAAAAAATACCCAAAGGATTTCCTTAAGGTATCTACTCCAAATTCATCAATGCCAAACATGCCAGCAACTTCAGATAAAATCTCTACTGCTCTTTTTCTACCTAATTTCTGATTGAAGCCATCATTTGACTGAAACATAAACTCGTTTTTCTGTTTATTTTTACAATATTCTTTTATATCTTGAATCACTTCTTTTCTCATCTTTATATTAATTCCCGATACATTCATACTCTTTTTATTTCTTACATCAGAAACTTTTAAACATAAAACATCATCCAACTCCATTCCTACTTCAAAGCTCATTGAGAATAACAAGTAATCTCTAGTATTGGTTTTTCTCAAATAATCCAAAATATCAACGATTTTTCCGATAGATTCAATAAGCAATATAAAACCTCCATATGATAGTATGTAGTTGCTCCATATTACAATATTAACACACTCAAAAAGATATAAACGGAAATAAAAAAGAAATCCATTAATAGTATTCAAACTAATAGATTTCAATTTGTATGGATGATTTACCACTTAATCTTGACTCTTTTTCCACGTACTCTCGGAACATATTCTTTTTCCTTAGACATTTTCCAGTAAGGATATCCAAAAAAGTCATTAAGCACTAATCTGTTATTAGCAAAGGGATTTGTAAAAATATATGTGTTTTTATTTGAATATTTTTCATTCAACTCAGCGGTAGAAATAATTACTGCAGAAACGCAACGATTTTCAATATCACCAAAGAAGTTTGCACATACAGGTGAATTATTGTTATTATCTAGAAATGGATCATAATTGTATTGCCTATCTATAAATTTGCCTGTATCTTTCTCCACTCGTATAGCTAACTTTCCTCTACCAACTAAAAATCGATTTGCCTCATTACACATTTTCCCAGGGAACCATTCTTGGGCTAAACTACCTAGATTAACGAAGATGCAAAACGGTTGATCTGAAGGCAGTAATCCCTTATCAATATCAACTAAATATTTTTTCTTCTTTGAATATAAAGACGAAAGCACTCTCAATGAAATTTGTCTAAATTTTTCATTGTAATCAATTACTCTATTATATACCTGGTATCCACTTTGCTTAAGTGCATTATAATTATCTCCCTTTCCTGGAGTTGATACCACACATTCTATTAAATTTCTTCCATAAAATAAATCAACTCCTGGTTCTGAATCTGAATCCATTGCAACTCTAGAATGTCCCATCGTAGCAAACAGTTCTATTGCTCTTATTTCATGCACCATTGAATAATATGTATTGTTAAGAAGATTCTCTTCCATCATCTCATTATATGTAAGAAGTAAATTATTCTTTCTATAACTCCACTCTTTAGTTCCAAGAAATTCCTTTTGAGTATCTATTATCAAGTTCAATATATTAAAATTTTTCTCAAATAACGGTCTATTCATACACACCTCGCATCACGTCATGACTAATAAACATTCAGAGTATAATCTTTTTCTTTCATGTAAAATAAATATAGAAACTTCTCACTATAACATTGTCTCACATTGATTAAATCAAATTATCTACCAAACATATCAGAATCATAAAAATTTATAGAAGGCCGGCAGCTCATTTGAGCTGTAGGTTATTCTGTTAAAACTTTTTCATTTTATCAGTTAATGCATAACTCCTCTTCTACTGTATAAGTTCCACCAATAGTTTCCATAAATATATTTCGAAATGGAGTATCTAAAGTTGAACAAACAAGATTTGACCAAGTTTCAGGCTTAATATTATCACCTCTTATACACCAAATCTTATAATGAAAATTTCCGTACTTGTTAATTGAAACTCCAGTCACCTTTTCAGCATCACAATATTTAGCTTCAAATACCTCTCTACTGTACTGATTAACTGAATAGTCAATGTGTTCAAATAAGTCGGTATTAGGATAATAAGTTCCATGAATATAATTTGTTATAATGACATCTTCATTATCAGAGAAAATCTCCGGATTCCATAGTTGTTCAACATTTAAATGGTAAAACTCATCACCATTTTCATTTAGACCTGGCTTAACATAAACTAGTACTTTATGTTGTGTCTTTTCATCAAAATGCACAATAGTTTCCCTACCATTCCTTAATTGCTCCGTAATCCTATTAAAGTCAAGTGTAATACCACGCCACTTCTGTGAGTCCATAGTTGCAGTATTAATCATTCTAGAAAAGACAACTGAAACATTTTCATCACATCTAGTTAGTATTTGTACTGGCGGCTTAATGCTCTGCATGATTTCAATTGTTTTAGGAACACTCGCTATCGGACTTCCGATTGATGTATCTAGGAAAATATTATATAGATAATATTTCTCATTTAATCTGAATCCTTGTCGTAAAAATTCCGCTTCTGTTACATCTGTCATTCCATATTTGTCAGTAGGCAAAGTTAACTCTTCAAAAGAGACAATCTCTTTCAAATCATTTATCCTGTATACAGAATATCTCATTAGCGTTAGTATGAAGAGAAAAATAAGCCTTTCTCTATCAATTGTAAAATTATCTGTAAATTTTTTTTTGCGATTTATTGCATTAAAAACTGTAGTCATAGATTCAATCTCATCTCCACATAAACTAGAAAGAATTCCTCCAACCATAGCAATATATACTTTATTACCGTCATCAGGACTACGACCATTATTCTCATCAACACATAAGCAATACTGCAATAAATCCTCAAAATCAATATTTGAATCACTAATCATCTTAGAAAAGTGATCTATAGTATCCATTAATGGAGCTGGAAACTTAGCTCTTGGTCTAAAGAATAACTCTACTGGCACAGGGTAATACTTTAGAAATATATTAGGATATTTATTATTGAAAACTCCTCCGTGTGGAGCTTTCTTCATCGTACGAAAATAGTAGTTAATTTTCCAGAACTCAGGTGTTTTTGCTATTCTCTCTATAAGAGTATTCATTTCCTCAGAAATTGTCTTCATAGCTCCTCCTTATCATCAGACTCATCATCATTTTAACAGAAAATAAAACTTATCCCCACAAATCAGAATATATAATCAATCATTATTGTCATTTATTTTTTTTCTTCCAACTAAGGTACTTTTTCGTGAGAATCCCATCATTAAGGGAATAAACATGTGGTACTTATCATTAACTTTAGGTATTAGACTAAATGAATCAGTTGTCTCTTCATTTAACTCGATAACTACAAGCTCACTAGATTTTCTAGTATTCAATCCAATGAAAAGATAATCAAGTTTATCAGATTCTTTCAATCTCTCTATAAATTCAGGAATATTAAGTGGTATTAAAGGATACGACTCATAATCATCAGCATTGTAATATTGATTACCACATAAGGTTGAATCTTCAATAAAGAAAGCCAACAATATATCCTCTTTATTAGTAATCAGATTAGCACTAATAATATTATCTATATAGTTATCAATATTCTTATAGTGTCTCTCGAATGACTCGATAAGATTATTCTTGTAACACTGTAATGAAGTGCTAGATTTTATTATATGTTCATTGTAAACACTCTCTCCAACTTCAGTCACCGATTCCAACGTTTCATCAAAATTTCTATTCGCTGCTGAAATCTCCTCTTTACTCTTACTACCTTTTCTTTTTCTTCTTTTACTAGAATCAAACTCAAAGTGTTCCAAAACCAATAGCTTGCCATTCTTCAAATGTGCATATAAGTCAGGTCCATTAACTACTGTTCTACTTGATTCAAAGCTTTCAACTTGAAATCCAGTTTTAATAGCTTCCTTTATTTCGACATTTGCATAGTTTGATACTTTTATACTCCCATGTAAATAAAATTCTATTCGTTGCTTTTCAATTGTAATTTGTCTATCACCCTTATTAAATCCTTTTCTCATGTATATTACCTCACCTCAAATTGTTTATATCTAATTTTTAAAACACATACCTATCACACTCAATCGAACCAATATATCTTAGTATTATTTATAACATAATGGTATCAGCTTAGAACATTAGCTAGAGAAACTTGACTGTATACTAGGAAGAATACCCATAATACGAATATTCATTAGCAAAACTAGGATGCTCTTCTCACCTATAAATCATAATTCCCTATTTAATTATATTTCTTGAAATTATTTGTTTTTTTAGGAATATCTGATTACTCAAATTACAGTCATCTGCAAGCCTCAGAATACTGTTGCCATGGTCAAATAAATAACAGGGATCAGAGTTATAGTAGTCGTATAACCTATGTAAAATTCTCTTCATGAAAAAATTAGTTTTTTCACTATCATCCAAATCTTCTTTATCATCAAATATGATCATCGCCTTTGGAATATTATACTCAAAGCAATAATATGTACTATTTTCTCTATATTCCGTCACAATATCATCATTACGCAAATACTTTGAAAGTGTTTGAATAAACTCAGGACCAAACCATAAAGACCTTGTATAACTATTCTTATAGATCCGATCTTTTAACATGAACCCATTGATGCAATGGTCAATTCTTGAAGTATGTCCAAGCCTCCATTTTAAGTAACAAACTTCATGATTATGAGTATCATTTAATGGAACATGTTTATTATCTTGAAAAATCTCTAATTTTCCACTATTATAACTAAAATGTATTTTATATTTGTCTAAAAATCTAGTAATCGAATTATTTGTCGTAAGCAACTCTATTAAATTTAATGAATCTTCTTTCTCATCCCAATCATTCAATCTGCGACTTAAATGATAGAAAAGAATATTTTCTATTTTATCTTCACATGATTTTTCGTCGATAAAATCGCTAAAAACATCATCTAGTACACCTCCATCTGTGTAACCATGTTTTGTAGATAAGCCTTCCGCTTCATTAAATAATCTTTCTAACTCATCTACCGAAGTGTAATAATACTTGCAAAAGTCGTTTTAAAGACTTTCTTTAGTATGTGTATTTATATACATTGGGATCATCCTCCATGTCTTACTAATACTACTCTTACATAATTTCAGTTTTTTAAGGTGCTATTTTGAATACATTGATAACAATTTCTCACTCTATAACACAATATATGACCACTGTTAAATCTTTACAATTTATTTTAACACGAAATTAGTTGATCCAGATATTATGTAGTGAAAGTATTTTCTTATTATAAATAACGTAAAAATAGAAATTGGCCACATAACATCCTTACTTACATATCAGAATTTCCACTTATCCCTGAAAACTACGATTCAATAATATCTTTAGTTAGAATGTTTATCGAAACGGAAACGGTAACAAAATATTTTTTCTAACTGGAAAAGTTTCGGGGTCACCCTACCCGCAAACAAAAAAAATCGCTCAGAAGAACCTACTTTTTTCTGAGAGAATGCTCTTAATATACACCATAAATTCAAATAATAGTTTTCATTCTATTGTATTGCAATATCAATTCAATCAAAAGAATTCGTCACAGTCAAGAACTTGTCTAGGATTCATAAACTGAGACATACAAATCTAAAACAATACTTAATAATACAGGCTCTATTTGTATATTTCGGAGATGGAGAACCACAGTCACGCGAAAATAAAGCCACTCTCTCGGAGCAAACTGAGCCACCTTCACGCTAGATTATACCACTGAATAATCTGGTCCATTTTTAGCCATCATTCCAATGACTGAGAACCGCATGTTCAAAATCAAGGAGCCACCGATTAGATAAGTAACAGCCATATTTGTTCTGATTTGTGTTGGAGTATCAATGAAGTTTTTCTAGTAAACATGTCCAAAGGATTTGCCCTAAATCTAATAACATTACTATACTATTATACCTCAAGAGCAAACTTACTTATATAACATAGATAATGAATATATATACAGTAATTCCAAAGTATGTTTCGAAAACAGTATTTAGGGTAGTACGTATAACGATGGTTGAGTGAACTCTATACAAAGGAGGTAATATTTTGAGTGAAAATATAGTTGGTATTATATCACTTCTGTTTAGTTACTTCATTATTGCATTAATATTTGAAAGTGCTATGTCAGTGATATTTAAATGGAGAGTCTACCTTAGGAAATGGAATCATAAAGGAAAGAAAACTCTTATACTTGTAATCGCAGCTTCAATCCTAACATTTTCATTAGATCTAAATATTTTTGAAAAATTAATGCCTTTATTAAGTGAAACTGGCGAACCGTATGAAGGAGGGAAAGTACTCCTATATGAGCATATAGTCACAGCTTTTTTTATAGCTGGTGGTAGTGGTGGTATCTATGAGGTGATGAAGAAAACCGCGTTAAGAGATGAGGAAAAGAGCACGTTAATAACAAAAAACAGTGAGTTGGAAGTCAGTGCTAGTGATTTGGTTGATAGTCTTCTAGATATAACTAAAGGAAAAGTAAGCTTAAAAAAATCTATATCAGTGTCACAAGGTGACCATAAAGAACTAGAGAAGAAAGCAAAAACTATACGAGATTTGCTTGATACCTAGAAGCTTGTAGATTAACTCTTATTCGATTTGTTTCAATTTAGGATATGTCTATTTAATGTTAGTTTAACACTTGGTTCTATATATAGTGTTTAAACTTATTTAAAGCATTTTTATTAATGGATAAGTCTAAATGAGCCTCAAATTTAATTATGATTATTGTTGCCCAAGGAAATGATGGAACTGCATTTTGGTGATGTTATCCTGATAAACTAGAGTTGCAATTTTTGCTATAGTTTGATTTGGTCACTAAACCTACAATTGAAAGTTAATAGCCTGATTATCTTTGTATAATCAGGCTATTTCTATGCATTAAATCTATCTGTTCAGTATTCAGCGGCTCTATCCCAAACGAGATGGAGGCTCAAAATCGAGCGATAGAGCGGCTCAACTAAAGCATATTATTCACTATATTTATATAATATCTTTATGGTATAATCAAATGAAAGTTTCTATAAAAAGGGAGAGATAATATGCATATATCTATTTCAATAATAATATGGTTGTTTTATCTAACCATTTTTGCGATTCTGCTAGCAAACGCAGTGAATCCTAAATATTTTTGGGAGAAATTTGAGAGTTGGAAAGCTACAAGCGAACCTTCTAAAACGTACTTTATTACAAGACGTATCACGAGCATTATTGGATTAATCATCATTACATTGATAATGGCTGGACCAAAAATAATGTATCTACTTGATAAATAGTAATAGGAGGTGAATTTTTCACCTCCTATTTTACAGTCAATAGCATACTTAAATTAAACTAAATATTTTATACTAACATCTCTACATACAAATGAAATAATATTGTAACTTGAAAGCGTAATAATCTTAAGCAAAGACTATTCATTTGAGGTTATGTTTTTCATCATAAATGTTACTTAACGGTACATTCTGTTACATTTTTACTTTCATCTTTCTTCTTATAAAGTTTTGAAATGAGAACCAATAATGTAACATTGTCCTAAAACGTAACATTTTCATGTACATATCTTATTATTGCCGCTGAGTGATACAGTAACATCACTCAAGTCAAACTACCTGTATCTAATAAAATGAGCGACTCTGTTAGTGAAACAAATTCATCCATGATAATTCAATCCTTTTGATGTCATAGTACTCTTTTCGTACTATTTGCCAAAATATATCCATACTTTCAGTTTATCTGTGGACCTCTTGTTCAGATGTAGTGTTATACGTTGAAATTTCATTATGCTTCTGAGTTTAGGATTTTCTTAATAATTGCATTTATATCTATTCCTAGTCCAAATATATTTGGTTTTAAGTCAATTACTTTATTCCACTCAAGGAGTTTTTCTCTAAAAGTAGACATATTAGTACTATCTGAGAATCCTTTGAACTCAACTAGTAACTGCATTAGTATTTCAACTTTATAGTCATTAAATAATAAATCATTAGTTTCATATTCTCTTAATGAATCATAAATCACATTAGCAAACTCCACATCTCCAATTTCTACAATTATTCTGCCAGCTGTTATTAAGTAATCTAAAACATTTGCATTTGGAACTTCATTAATTGAAAGAAGCTTGATTTTATCCATAGCTAAATCATAACTTCCCAATGATATATATGCTCGCGCAATATTTATATGCCCTAGATGGTTATCATATATATCTATTCCTTTAGTAAACTCAACAATAGCCAACTCAAACTTCTCTAGTATTAAGTACGCCTCTCCAATTGCATTGTATGTGTTGGCAAGAACTGATACCGAGCTTACTTGTTGTTCAATAGAAAGCAATTTTTCAAACTCTATAATGCTTCTTTCTATCAATTGATTATCTTCACCTATAACACCTGAAAAATATGAAGCGTTTGCAACTATATATTGTGAATGATCTGAATACCCATGATTAAATAACTCAGTTAACTTTTTTCTTACTAAATCATTACACTGTCTACTATATTCAATTTCTTTGTTTAAATACAAATCTAATGACTTCATAGAAAGAAATTTCAATTTCAATAAATCATCATCCTCTAACTCAATTAATCGATCAAATAATCTATGTTTCATTGATCTTTCTAACTCATTAGAAACGTGTAAACAACACAACTCAAGAAGTTTAACATTTGTTAGTTTCTCAAAACACAATTCTCTTAAGAGAACAACTATTTCTTCGGATTTTTCAGCACAATAAGGTAAAAATAATATACGGAAAAATCTGATTAACTCAAAATAACTTTCTATATTGATAATGTTCTCCAAGAAAATAAATTTTTCTTCAAAATCAAACTCACTATCTAATTTTTTATGTATGAAATAAATTTCATATAGGATTTCTTCTAATGCTTTTAAATCTATCTCCAGTAACTCTTTACCAAAAGGATTATTTAACTCGAGTAAATGTTCGGTATGACGTTTAATATTTATAAGATACTTGGATAAATCTGCATTACTCGTTATTAACGCATCTACATAGTTTTCCTCAGCGATATATTTTTTTGTATCTTCTAAATTGTTATAATGCTCATGTATATGTAAGCAACATTTTTTATATTTCTTATTCGAACCGCATAAGCATTTATCATTTCGGGCTAATTCAAACAGTTGTTTTGGTTTCATATTATCTCCTCATGAAATTTTACTTTCAACTTTAGCACATCTGTGCTACCCTCGAACTTACAGCCGACTCTCAGGCTTGTAAGCTAGTGAACAGTTAATGAGCGAGTGAATCGGTTTGTGAGAGGATTTTCCCATAATATTAAAATCATGTGACCGATCGTCTCATACCTAACTTATCACATTACTCGCCTGTGGACCTCTGCTCAGATGTAGTGTTATCTATGTTAAAAAGGTAAATTCAAATATGTTTCAAATTCAAAAGACTCTAATAGATTCTTTTTGGATATAGTACTCTTTATTTGTCTGCAGATCTCATCAATGTTATCGACTTCAAATATTTGCCTATTGATATTCATACCTAGCAATAAGGTTTTGAGATTTTCACTACTTAAGTCTTCTAATATTCCTGAAACAAGGTTGCTAAATATACTCTTTGTTGAGGAATAACTAACACTATTGATAAAGTATTCTACTAAAAATTCATATACAATTGATTCAACATCTTTCTTCTTAGCTTGAATCAATAGACCTTTCAGTTCATCAATCCCAAGAATATTATATGAATTTACATCTACCCATCCTTCAGAGAAATAGCACTCCCTGTGTTTAACCCTAAGAGCATCTAAATGTGCAATAATGTCACCATTTAGATAGTATGCAATTGTAGTAAGTCGAATATTCTTGTTTACTGTATTTTCAACAATTACCTTAGCAGAATCCTCCAATATATCATAAAACTCAACAAGTATTGCTAAAAAATATACTAAACTCACATTGGAGTTTTCCTCAGCACTAACATTTTGATCTGTAAACTCACATTCAAGTTCAGTAACTGGAATTCTACTATAGTATTCCTTGTTATCTCTAACTAACTCTAAATAGTGATGTTTATCATCGTTTATAAGATGCTTAAGAGTATGCATATTTATCATTCTGTATTTTTTACACATCTCATTATCTAAATGAAACAAGAATTTCCACAATGTTTTAAGCAACTCGTCCTTAACCAGTTGATTCATCTTATTAAAATACTTCGACTCAAGATATCTTTTCAATCCTTCAAATTGAACTTTGTCATAATAATCAGCAATATCTTTTACTATTTCAACAACTATTTTTTTGCTAAGTATAGCATCTTTCTGAAAAACGATCTCAAACATATTCCTTATATGAGCACGAACTTGCTCTTTGGTTGGAGATTGTAACTCGTAATTTAGATTATATATAGGATGCGCTGCTAGATTTCTGTCATCAATTAAATGTTCAATTCTCATTCTATCAATTTTATTGATTAACTGTGTTCGGTTTTCCAACATATCTAACAACTCTTTTTCCCATCTAGGTGAAGTTGGATTCGCATCTTGTAGTCGTTTAACATCTTCGAGTATTTTTTTTGCAATATCGTCACTATAAACTTCACTCAAGGTTTTAAGTTTTTGGGTTAAATCATATATAACTACCGAGTACAAAACTACTGTAGCTGCTCGATAATTATCATTATTATAACTCGATACCACTTCATCAAGGTGCTTTCTAGTTCCCTTATTCCTCACCTTTTCTAATTCATATTCTATGATAAATTCTTTCATAATTCTCCTCTTTCATGTCGTATAACAGAAGTGCACCTGAGATGCCTTCGAACCTACAACCTGCTCTCATGCTTGTGAGCCTGCAAACAGCTAATGAGCTGGTGACTCGGTTAGTGAGAGGGTTTGACCATAATAGCAAGAACATGTAAATTCTTCTTTTGCAACAAACTTATCACATCACTCTCTTGTGGACCTCTGTTCAGATATAGTGTTAGATGAAGGAATACCGATAAGTCATAATTGAACCTCATGAAACCTACTTTTATCTAGTTGTTAGTAAAAGCATCGTTATATTTGTTTTTAAAATCATCCAAATACTCCTTTTTTATTTGTTGTGCTTTCTTATCTTTAATATCTGTTCCAAAATACAAGGATTCTGACGTAACATCAAGAGTAATAAGTGTATCCATTAACTCTTCAATAATCTCATATGGTATTATAATCTTTGTAATATCATTTCGTAATCCGTCAATATAGTCAATTGGTTTCGTAAATTTACAATGAACAGTGAAATTTCCTGATTGCCTACACATTCTCTTATCGTTTTTTTCTCCTCGTATACAAAACGGAGGTGAGAATCTATTCATAAGTTCCAGGTTAAAGTCTGAATCGTAATCAATTGTAAAAACATCCGGTTTCCAATTTTTAATCGGTAAATTACTATTCATTTTAATTGGATCTATAATATATACTGCTGCACAATTATCCTTATATTCTAAATAACTATCAACTTCTTGATAACTCCTATTTTGGATTATATCATTTTCATATAAGTCTTTATCTACTCCGCTAATAGCAAAATACAATGCAACTAAAGGATCGGTTGACCAATCTAGCAAAGGGGTCAATATACCGTAATGTTGAGCTAAACATAACCATGCCATATCATTTTGAGGTTTAATTGGTATAATATCATTCACCTCTTCTTTAAAATCGTTTAATAAGATTTCCCAGTTCAAATATGTAATTTTTTCACCTCTACCATATCTCAAATCTGCTTCTACATTATTTTTGGATCTACCATATGCATCAGATATCTCAACTACATTCCTTAATATTCCAGGAATTAGGGCATACTGTGCACTAGACTGTCCTCTAAACCATAATTCTCCTTTTTTTATGTTGTTCAAAATATTTAAATAATCGTAAAAATTATTAATTTCATAACATTTCAATTGAATTCTCCTTTTATGTATCACAGTATTACCTTATAAATCTACTGATATTATCATTTTTAATAAGGAATTCTTTCATCTAACTAGTATATATGCAACTCTATTTACAACTCATCTTATTACCATATTATCACAAAAGGAAAATTTAACCAATACTATCAATTCTTCATTTTGAGAGATTCTAAACATAAACTTATATTTTCACTCTTAAATTAACATCATTCATCCGCTGTTAAATATGTCCAATTTCGAGGTTGTGTTTTTGAGCATAAATCTAACAAACTGTGTATTCTGTTAGATTTTTATTTTCATCTTTCTTCTTATAATGGCTTGAATTTCGTTCCATTAATCTAACATTGTCTGTTTTTGTTAGATTTCTATTTCTATGAATCTTAATTGCCGTTCAAAAAAGCCTATGACAGTTTTATTGTCATAGGCTCATATTTATACTGCTATCTTCTCAAGTGCTTCGTCTCCATAAAATATCACTGCTAATTTACATATTCCATCGATTAGTTTACGGTTACAACTTCTAACTGAGTATAAGGTCTTATCTTCTACTTCAAACCATGATAGCCCTTCCTGGTATCTATACTTAATAATATCAGCTTCAATTTCTGGAAGTGAATTGATGGCTGCATCTAATCGATCTAACTTTGCTTTTGCTATGACAATCTCTTTTTCTATAATCATCTTATCTTCTATGTTTCTAAGTGCTGTATTTTCTGTCATCTTATTAATGTTACTGGTCCTAATGCCATCACCAGAGTAATCCATTCCTTTCATACCATCGTTTAGTTCCACTTCTTTTAGTCGACTTTCTAGATCACTAATATGTGCGGGTAAAAGATTATAGCATTTCAGCGTTAATGTAATGGCCTCTTTATATTTCTTCTTTATCTTCATGAGTCCCCTTTATTATCTATATTATTGTTTGATATCGTCTTATATATGGTTATTTCTCTCATATTCCTTCTGTAAGCTCTTTTTATATTCTTTGCAACCAAACGTGTGTTTGATATGTGTTTTTAAACCCAATCTATTAACTGGCTCTTTTTGAGGGCGAACGCTCTACAGCCTTATCACCATAGAATAAATAAGCTAAATTATCTATTCCGAAATTCTGATGATGCCTACCACATCTTTCTGTTATGTATAGTTCAATGGATATCTTAGTCCAGTTAAACTTCTTAATGAATCTCATCTGAAGAATTTTTGATTGCATTGGCTCCAGTTGTTCAATGGCATCACCTATCACTCTAATCTTTTCATCACATTTAAGTATTCCAATCTGAAGCTCATGTTCTTTATCTATGTTTGATAGTGCTGTATTTTCAGTAGTTTTATTGATGTTGCTGGTTTGAACTCGTGTTTGTTCATAACTGATGCCGAATATGCCTGAATTGATTTTGATTTCTTTTAACTCATCTTGGAGTGCTTTTTTATGAGCAAGTAGCATTGGATAAGCTTTCAAAGTACATTTCATGGCATCGCTGTATTCTTTCTTAATCTTCATAAACATCTCCAATCATTTCTTCTATCTGTCTTAATCCTGTATCTGCTATTTTGTTACAACTTCTTATACAGTAACCAACCTCATATCCAACATCTTCCCAAGTCATCAGCTTAAGATATCTCATATCAATGATTTTATTAGCCATTGGATCCAACTTTTCAAAGGCTTTATCAAAGATATTGATGATCTCATCACACTTCTTTATATCTGCCTTTATAACATCTATACTATTCATATTCATCAAAGCATCTCTTTTACTTGGTAAGACGTGGCTGTCTTTAACTTGATGATATGACTTACCATACTTTTTATTATGATTTTCTACTTCTTCTAGTCGATTCTCTAGAAGTAACTTTCTTGATCTTGTCATTGGTAATCTTTTTTACTTGTTTTCAATCTCTTTATACGCTTCTCTTATTGCCATATATCCCCCTATAAAAAAAGAGCTTCAGAAAATAATATCTTTCTGAAGCTCTAGGCTCTCTATCTATGTAATTTTTTGAAAATCTCCACACCTGCATTTAATGACTATTTCACCTGCATCTATATCGGCTAGTCTTCTATTGCAGCTCTCACATCTTATGATGTCATCCGGTCTTAATTCTTTTAACGTCTCAAGGATGTCAGTCACTGAACATCCTGAGTCTATTAGGTCTTTTATTACTTTCTTCATTTGCCTCCTAAAATATCTTCACTTATTTTTCTATAATGTTTCTAAGAATTTTTATGATGTAATCTATGGTACCATCACCATTCTTTTTCATGTTGATTCTCTGAGAATCCTTGAAAAGATCATAGTCACCTTTAATCACAAGACCTGTATCGGTTTTAAGTTCCTTGACCTTCATTTTTGATTCTATCCAGTGTTTATCAATCTCAAAATCTTGATGATAACCGTCATCTCTCATAGCATGTTCAAAGCTACTTCGAAGTTCTTCTAAATCAGGAAACAGTTGTTTACTGAGTTCTGAGAGTTTAAACATTTCCTCACTCTGCAGATATTCACTTATGATATTTCTGACTGTAGTAGCCATTTCTATCTGGTCCATTAAATTACGATTGATCCACTTCTCAATTCTGTATTTAATCAACCTGGTCTTTGAGACAGCATCTTTAATCATGTACCCTTCTATGAAATCCTCGATGAAGTAATCAGACTCTTCACCATCTTCTTTTTTGTTAATCACGAGCATCTCCACATCATGGCGCCCTGTGAAAAACAAACATTTCTTAAGAGCTTTTGAAGTACCAGGAAGGTTAGTTCCAGAAACTGATAACTTCACTTCTTCTTCTGTAAAGCTATGAGTATAAGATAGTTCATACTCTAGCTTCATCAAAGCATAACATCTCTGTTCATCAGCTATGAACTTCACAAACAACAGATCACCATCAGAGGCTTCTATATTCGATGACACTTCTTCATAAGCTCTTGCCATATCAAAGCTTATCTCTTTGAATCTGTTTTGATCCTGCAAAAGTTCCTGTATGTAAATCTTTAGTGAACTGTTATTATTAAAGACTGCTTTGTATGTATCTTTAGAATTCAATGATTTGATAATGTGTTTTCTAATAAAGGTTTCTACCACCTCATTAATACTTAGCGGTTTCACTTTAGCAAGTGTTGTATCCAGTACATCAAGGATAACCTCCTCGATTAATATATCTTTTACATATCTCATATATGCCTCCAATTATTTCACTTCAAGTTTTAACATCAATGAATCTTCTGTTGCCATACATTCACTGATATTCAGTTTTTCTCCTGTCAAATCCAGATGAGCCTCAAGAGCAGCCGTTATAAATTCCTCTTCATCTAGCTCAGTTTTCAAGCCAACTGCCAAACTCATATCATTACTCCATAGTATTTATTACTCAAAATCATCATCACCTCTTACTTTTAAATAGCCTTACTTTTAACGTTCGTCACTCTCATCAGTTTTTTAACTGCCCATTTATTCATGAACTTCTTAACTTCATTATTGGCACCTTTGTTTTGAAAGCCCCTATTTTGTATGCAGAAAACCTAACGGTGTAAATGTGACTACGAATACAATTAAAAGCTTAAGCCGTACAGTCAATTATGAATTACTTATTCCATTCAACTTTCATGCCTTTAGACATACCCATGCAACAATGTTATTAGAAAATGGAGCCAACATAAAAGACATTCAAGAGCGATTAGGTCATTCAAGACTTGCTACTACTATGGATGTATATTCTCACGTTACCGGAACTATGAAATTAGACACTGTAAACATATTTGAAACGCTTATCCGAGTCCAAAACAACTAAAAACTTCCGACGCAAATTATTTGCGTCGGAAGTTTGTTGGAAATTCCATCTTAGTTACTCTTTCTAACCTAGTGGAATCAAGTTATTTCAATTTTAATAATGTTACATTTTCAGTATGAGTCGTATGCGGGAACAAATCTACCGGCTGTACGATTTCTACTGTATATTTCTCAGATAGTATCTTTAAGTCTCTTGCTAAAGTTGATGGTTTACATGATACATAAACAATCTTTTTTGGCGCCATATCAAGAAGCGTTTGAAGCACTTCGATCTCACACCCTTTTCTAGGTGGATCTACAACTACTACATCAGCTTTATAACCTGTTTTGTATAACTTCGGCATAACTTCTTCTGCTTTGCCTGCTATAAATTCTGTATTGTCTATTTGATTTCTAATGGCATTTTCTTTAGCATCTTCTATCGCTGCTTCAATAATTTCTACACCGATAACCTTTTTAGCTGATTGTGCTAAAAATAATGAGATTG
>Ga0209379_10000468_pt1 | contig 33959 bp, 29 predicted proteins | sample tdDd001_FD_187124 | JGI IMG/M metagenome (GOLD analysis project Ga0209379, IMG submission 187124) | Marine sediment microbial communities from the Atlantic coast under amendment with organic carbon and nitrate - tdDd00.1 (SPAdes)... | ecosystem: Environmental > Aquatic > Marine > Coastal >... | reverse complement strand
GTGTTTTCCCGACTGATAGGACCATTTTTCAATAAGTTATTTCCTGAATTGCCAAAGGGACATCCGGCTCATGGATCAATAATGATGAACCTTGCTGCAAACATGCTTGGATTGGATAATGCAGCAACTCCGTTGGGTTTAAAAGCAATGAAAGAGATGCATGAGGTAAACCCAACCAAAGACAGAGCTTCTAATGCTCAAATTATGTTTTTGGTGTTGAATACCTCGGGCTTGACAATTATTCCAATATCTATAATGGTTTATCGTGCACAACTGGGAGCCGTAAATCCATCTGATATCTTCATTCCTATATTGCTGGCAACCTATTTTTCTACCATTGCAGGATTAATTAGTGTTTCTATTGTTCAGAAAATAAAACTATGGGATAAGGTGATATTAGCCTATTTAGGTGGATTAACTGCTTTTATTATTGCATTGATTGCCTATTTTTCAAGCCTGGAAAAGGAACAGATCACCACAATATCTAAGGTAGTAAGTAATGTCTTTTTGTTTTCCATTATTATATCATTCATTTTATTAGCGGTTCGTAAAAAAGTAAATGTCTATGAGAGTTTTATTGATGGAGCTAAAGAAGGATTTTCAATTGCAGTAAAGATTATACCTTACCTAATTGCAATATTGGTTGCCATTGGAGTATTTAGAGCTTCGGGTACAATGGATTTATTGGTTGAAGGAATGAGACAGTTGTGTATTTTCCTTTCGGTAGATCCTGATTTTGTAGAAGCTTTGCCAACTGCGATGATGAAACCTTTAAGTGGAAGTGGTGCTCGTGGAATGATGGTGGATGCAATGCAGACACATGGAGCTGATAGTTTTGTTGGAAAATTGGCATCGACATTACAAGGAGCTACAGATACTACCTTTTATATTATTGCAGTCTACTTTGGAGCTGTAGGCATTAAGAATACCAGGTATGCAGTTACATGTGGTCTAATTGCTGATTTTGCAGGTATAATTGCTGCAATTGCAATTGCTTACCTTTTCTTTCATTAAAGAAGGATTTGCCTTACATTTGTCATCCTTAAAATTACGGATATGATAAAGTTTAAAATTGAAACAGAATATATTGAGTTGATAAAATTGATTAAAGCAACTCATATCAGCGAAAGTGGTGCTCAGGCAAAACTATTTGTAGAAGATGGTATTGTTGTTCGAAATGGAGAAGTTGAAACCAGAAAAAGAGCAAAAATTCGTCCGGGAGATAAAATTGAAATTTTCGATGAGGTGATTATCGTAGAATAACACACTTTAATAAAATAGAAAAAGCGCAAATACATTACTGTATTTGCGCTTTCTTTTTTAGCCAATAGTTAATGACTTTCAGCTAAAAAATCTATTAATAAAACTCTAAGAAGTTTTTCATCGAACCTAAGTAATACTCTTCCCAGCCTTCAACGATTTCTTCATAAGCTTCGTCTGGAATATTGGTGTGACTTAGTTCAATTTTAGTAGCATTACCTGCCTTCTTAAGAACAATTGTAACGATCGATGGATGTTCGGTTTCTCCAAAGAACCATTCCTGTACAATCTTATAATCTTTAACAATTTCAAGATTACAACCAGTAATATCGCCTTCCCACAAAGAGAATACTGTTCCAACTTTGTCATCCATTACGGCAGGATAACCTGTCCAAAGTTCTATTTGAAATGAATTGGTAAAGGCATTATACACCTCTTCCTGGCTTGCGCTGATATTAAAATTACAATTGAATTCTTTCATGGTATAAATAGGATTTTCAGCCTCAAAATTAGCTCGAATTATTTAGAAATCGATAACTTTTTTCAAATGAAATTGTTTCCTATAAAGGAAATCAATTGACTCATAAAAAATTGCAATGTCTAGATAGCAAAATATTCTAAGTTAAATCAGTCTAAATAAGAATAAATTTTTATATTTGTATCGATACATTTAAATATGAGTATAAATATTAAACTATAAGTTATATGTCTAGCTTTGAAATCCTAATGCCAAAATTGGGCGAGAGTGTACAAGAGGCTACTATCACGAAGATGTTCGTGAAGTTGAATGATCAGGTGGAAGAGGATGATATGCTTTTTGAGATTGCAACCGATAAAGTGGATTCTGAAATACCTTGTCCGGTAGATGGGAAAGTAATTGAAATCAGATTTAAGGAAGATGATGTTGTACCAGTTGGAGAAGTGGTTGCAATAATCGCCTTAGGAGATGCCGATGATGTTGAAGAGTCTGTTGTTGAAGAAAGCGCTGCTCCAAAAGAAGAAGTAGTAGAACAAACCGTAGGTTCTGTCGGTGCATCAGCCGAGAGCTATCAATCAGATCGTTTTTATTCTCCATTGGTTAAGAGTATAGCATCTAGCGAGAACATATCTGTTCAGGAATTGGATTCAATTCAAGGTCATGGTAAAGATGGGAGAGTTCAAAAGCAAGATATTTTGAATTATATAGCTCAACGAAATGGTTCTGCAGTTAGCACACCAGCTAAAGTTGCAAGCCCGGAAGTTTCTGCACCAAAAGCAAATAAAACAGAAGAGAAGCAAAAAGTATCTGCGTCAATTGGTGCGCAAGATCAGATTGTGGAAATGGATCGCATGAGAAGAATCATTGCGGATCATATGGTAATGTCGAAGCAAACTTCGCCACACGTTACTGCCATGGTAGAAGCCGATGTTACTGACATGGTGAATTGGAGAAATAAGGTTAAGGATGAGTTCCTTAAAAAGGAGAAAACCAAGCTGACCTTTATGCCAATCATTATAGAAGCTGTTGCCAAATCTCTTAGAGAATTCCCTGGAGTGAATGCTTCTGTCGATGGTTATAATGTCATTCTTAAAAAAGATATAAATATTGGAGTAGCAGTTGCTTTACCAAGTAACAATCTAATTGTGCCGGTAGTTAAAAATGCCGATCACAAAAATCTAATTGGATTAGCCAATGATATGAATCAAATGGCTGATAATGCAAGAAATAACAAATTAAGTCCTGATGATATTCAGGGAGGAACTTTTACGATTTCAAACTTTGGTTCTTTCAAGAATGTAATGGGAACACCTATCATTAATCAACCTCAGGTAGCTATTTTGGCTGTTGGTACAATCGAAAAGAAACCAGCAGTATTGGAAACAGCAGCTGGCGATGTAATTGTGGCACGTCAGAAAATGTTCCTTTCTCTTTCATACGATCACAGAGTGGTAGATGGAGCTTTAGGTGGAGCATTCCTAAGAAAAATAGCAGATTACCTTGAAGAATTTGATATCAACAGATCGATTTAATTATGGAGACAATAGAATTAACCTCAGTTAAGACTGGAAACAATAACAAAATGACCGAATCAAAGAAATTTAGTATTAAAGGTACCTCGAAAGAGTTATTAGGTCGTTGGTATCACATGATGACTCTGGGTAGAGCATTAGATGAAAAAGCACCAAACTACCTGAAGCAGGCAATCGGATGGTCATATCACGCACCTTACGCTGGTCATGATGGAATTCAGCTTGCTATTGGGCAAGTATTTGATAGAAAAAATGATCATCTTTTTCCATACTATAGAGATATGTTGACTTCCATTTCTGCTGGATTGACAGCAGAGGAGATTATCTTTAATGGAATTTCAAAAGATAATGATGTTGCAGGTGGAGGACGACACATGTCGAATCACTTTGCAAAGCCGGAATGGAATGTTCACAATGTTTCTTCTTGTACAGGAAATCATACCTTACATGCGGTAGGTTTAGGAAGAGCAGTTAAGAAATACGATCATAAAGGAGTGGTATTCAGTTCTCAGGGAGAATCTTCTGTTTCTGAGGGATATGTTTACGAAGCGATAAACGGAGCAACTAATGAGCAATTGCCAGTTGTTTTTGTTTTTCAGGATAATGGATATGGAATTTCAGTACCAAAGAAAGATCAAACAGCAAATAGAAAAGTTGCGGACAACTTCCGTGGATTAAAATACCTGAAAATCATTCATTGTAATGGTAAAGATGTATTTGATTCGATGAATGCGATGACGGAAGCAAAGAAAATTGCTTTGGAAACCTCAACTCCGGTAATCGTTCAGGCGAATTGTGTTCGTATGGGTTCTCACTCGAATTCAGACAAGCATGAATTGTATCGTGATAATGCTGAGTTGAATTATGTGACCGAATACGATCCATTGGCAAAATACAGAAGACTGTTGGTTCGTTACAAGCGATTTACTGAAGAAGAATTGCAGGCTATTGAAGCAGAGGTGAAACTGGAGGTGAAGAAGGCTCACAAAGCTGGATTAACTGCACCGGATCCAAGTCCGGAATCCATTCATGATTTTGTGATTCCAGAGCCTTACGTATCTGAAAAATATCCAGAGGGATTACATACGTATACCGGGAACAATAAGAAGTTAATTGAAGGATTGAATGAAACTCTAAAAGCAGAGTTCCGCCACAATCCTGATACATACATTTGGGGACAGGATATTGCCAACAAAGACAAAGGTGGTATTTTTAATGTATCCAAAGGGATGCAGCAGGAATTTGGTAAAGAGAGAGTTTTTAATGCTCCTATTGCTGAAGATTATATCATGGGAACTGCAAATGGAATGAGCCGTTTCAACGATAAATTAAGAATTGTTGTTGAGGGAGCTGAATTCGCAGATTATTTCTGGCCGGCAATGGAGCAGTTTGTTGAAACCACTCATGAATATTGGAGAACAAAAGGTCAGTATTCACCAAATATTACAGTTCGATTGGCATCAGGTGGATATATTGGTGGAGGATTGTATCATTCACAAAATATCGAAGGTGCACTGTCAACTTTTCCTGGCGTAAGAATTGTTTATCCTTCGTATGCTGATGATGCAGCAGGTTTGTTGAGAACAAGTATGCGTTCGAAAGGAATGACTGTTTTTATGGAGCCAAAGGCATTGTATAACGATCCTAAAGCATCGGCTGCTGTACCTGAAGATTTCGAAGTACCATTTGGAAAAGCTCGAGTGAGAAGAGAAGGTGCCGACCTAACAGTTATTACTTATGGAAATACAACACACATGTGTGTTGAGGTGGCAGATAAATTAGCCGAAGATACAGGAAAGCAGGTTGAGGTAATTGACCTTCGTTCATTAGTACCTTTGGATAAGGAAACTATTTTGCAGTCGATTGAAAAGACGAATAAAGTATTGATTGTTCATGAAGATAAGGTGTTCTCTGGTTTTGGAGCTGAAGTTTCAGCAACAATTACTGAAGAAGCATTTGAAAAATTGGATGCTCCTGTAAAACGTGTAGGATCAACATTTACACCTGTCGGTTTCAATAGAATATTAGAGAAGGCAGTTCTTCCGAATAACGATAGAATTTATGTGGCAGCAAAAGAGCTGTTAGATTATTAGATTAGGCAATTAGATTTTAGAAATGGGATATGAGTGTAAAGCTCATATCTCTCTTTTCAAAACTCAAATCCAAAAACAAATGAAAAAAATAGGATTATTCTATAGTTTCAATACAAATAAAACAGCCAAGAATGCTTCTAAAATCAAGAAAGCTTTTGGCGATACAGTTGAAATCGAAAATGTAAATGTTGAAGAGGTTGATGAGGAAACATTCCTTAGCTATGACAACATGGTGCTAGGTGTTCCAACCTGGTTCGACGGAGAATTACCAAACTATTGGGATGAGTTCATGCCAGCTATCGAGGATCTGAAATTAAAGGGAAAAACAGTAGCCTTGTTCGGATTAGGTGATCAGGTTGGATACCCTGAGAACTTTGTAGATGCAATTGGTATCTTAGCAAAAGCACTGGAAGAAAGAGGAGCCAAGGTGATTGGTCTGACTTCAACCGAAGGATTTACTTTCGAAAGATCAGCAGCTTTACGTAACGATCAATTCTTAGGTCTGGCTCTTGATATTGAAAATCAGGCAGCATTAACCGATGATCGAATTAAGACTTGGGTGAAACAGTTGAAAACTGAATTCAAATAAGCGATTACACAAATTAATTAATTAACGAAATAAAATTAGAGATGCACGACAGTGTGTCTCTTTTTTTATGCAACTAACTTAGATTCATTATAAATCACCGTCAGCAATAACTACAAGGCAATCAGAAAACGAAAAAATTCATAGCTTTACCAAACAAGGATATTGTATATGAATGAAATAACCCTCATACTACAAAACAGAACCTACAAAGGACTCTACGAATGCTGGATGTGTTGATTCAGTAAACTTGCCTGTCCCATAATTTAAGGGAAAACAATCTACATTTTATTACTAGCCATAGAACTGTCATTTAAATGATGACCAGTTGCTAATGTCTAACATACTAAAGTCTAAAATATGGACGGTATCGTATTTGATATCAAACGATATGCTGTGCACGATGGACCAGGGATTCGCACGACAATTTTTCTGAAAGGATGTCCATTGCGATGCATCTGGTGTCACAATCCTGAAAGCTTTTCTGCAAAAGTGGAAGAGTTTGAATTGCCTGAACAATTGGGCGATGTAAGTTTGATGAGGAAGAAACAAATTGGTCAAACCTACAGCAAACAGGAGCTAATAAAGGAAATTGAAAAGGACATTCTGTTTTTCGATGAGTCGGAAGGGGGAGTTACCTTTTCGGGTGGTGAACCATTAATGCAAATTGATTTTCTAGAAGAAATGCTTAAGGAGTGCAAGGCAAAAGACATTCACACAGTTGTGGATACTTCTGGTTTAGCAGCTTTGGATCATTTGAAAAGAATCATCGATAATGTTGATTTGTTCTTGTTCGATGTAAAGCACATGAAGGATGAAGAACACAAGAAACTAACCGGCGTTTCCAACAAGCAGATTCTTGAAAATCTCGATCATTTAATGCAAATAAAGCAGCCTCTTATTATCCGTTATCCAATGATTCCGGATTGTAATGATTCAAAAGACAATATCAATCAAATGATAAACTTCCTGAAGCAGTACGATTGGAAGCCTGAAGTTCACATTTTACCTTATCACAGAATAGGAAAAGACAAGTATGATCGATTCAATAAGGAGAATCACATGCCTGATATTCCATCCTTGAAAGAAGAAGATTGTGAATGGGCAAAAGCCCAATTTGAACAAGAAGGTTTCAAAGTCTGCATTGGAGGATGAAAATTAATTGAGAATGAGTAATAAGGAGAAGAATTACTACAAAACGATTTTACTTTATACTTATTACTTTCTACTTGATACTTAAAAAAGATGAACAATAGAATAAAGCAATTACGCGAGCAGAGTTTAAACGCCATCAACAGTATTTCTCACGAGAGAGCTTTGTTGATGACTGAATTTTATAAATCGGATGAAGCACAAATGGTATCAACACCAGTAAAGAGAGCTTTGTCTTTTAAATACATATTTGCCAATAAATCTATTTGTATCAACGAGAATGAATTGATTGTTGGAGAACGTGGACCAGCACCAAAATCATGCCCGACTTACCCTGAGATTTGCATTCACTCTTTGGAGGATTTACAAATCTTGAATGACAGACCTAAGGTGTCGTTTAAGGTGGAGCAAGATACGGTTGATGTATACAGAGATACCATCATTCCGTTCTGGAAAGGAAAGACCAATCGCGATCGTTTGATCAATAACATGACCGATGAATGGTTGAATGCCTACGGAGCTGGTGTATTTACCGAGTTTCAGGAGCAGAGAGCACCCGGACATACTGTGTTAGGGAAGAAAATGTTCCAGCGTGGATTCCTTGAGGTGAAAGAAGAAGTACGTCAGGCAATTGAAGCACTGGACTTCTTTACTGATCCTTTAGCCTATGAAAAGCAAGAGGAATTGAAAGCCATGGAGATTGTTTGCGATGGAATCATTCTGTTTGCAGAGCGTCATGCCGATGAATTGGAGCGTTTGTCTAAGCAAGAAAAAGATGCCAAGCGAAAAGTAGAGTTGGAACAAATGGCAGCAGTCTGTCGCAGGGTTCCTGCACATGCACCTGAAACCATGCACGAAGCTTTACAGCATTACTGGTTCATTCATTTGGGTGTGATCACCGAATTGAATCCATGGGATTCCTTTAATCCAGGAAGATTAGATCAGCACTTGTTGCCATTTTACGAGAAGGAAGTTTTGGGTGGAACATTGCCAAAAGAGGACATGTATGAGATGTTGCATGCCTTTTGGATCAAGTTCAACAACCATCCGGCACCGCCAAAAATGGGAGTAACCGCCAAAGAGAGTAATACCTACACCGATTTCTGTTTGATCAACATGGGTGGCGTAAAAGAAGATGGCTCGGATGCGGTGAACGAAATGTCCTATGTCTTGTTGGATGTGATTGAAGAGATGAGATTGCTTCAGCCAAGTTCGATGGTTCAGGTGAGCAAGAAGAATCCAGATCGTTTTATTAAACGCACGTTGAAAATTTTGAAAACAGGATTTGGACAGCCATCCATATTCAATACCGATGCGGTTGTACAGGAAATGCTTCGACAAGGAAAGAGCATTGAAGATGCACGTAATGGAGGATGTAGCGGATGTGTTGAAACAGGTGCTTTTGGAACGGAGAACTATTCCTTGAGTGGCTATTTCAACTTGGCGAAGATTCTGGAGTTGACCTTAAACAATGGATTTGATCCGCGAACCCAAAAGCAAATTGGATTACAAACTGGAAATGTATCCGATTTTAAATCGTATGAAGATGTATTTGCTGCATGGCAAAAGCAGGTGCAGTACTTTGCAGATATCAAGATTAGAGGAAACAATGTAATTGAGAAATTGTATGCTAATTACCTGCCAGTACCATTCCTTTCGGTATTGGTTGATGACTGTATCTCGAAAGGGAGAGATTACAATGCAGGTGGCGCAAGATACAATACCAGCTATGTGCAAGGAGTTGGATTGGGAAGTTTGGCAGATATGCTAAGTGCCATTAAATTACATGTGTTCGAGAAAGAAAAGCTTTCTTTGGCAGAATTGAAGTATGCCATGGATCAGAACTTTGAAGGGTACAATGAGTTGAGATCGGATTTGGTATACAACACGCCAAAATATGGAAATGATAATGACTATGCAGATGATGAGGCTGTAGCTATTTTCGAGACATTCTACTCGGCAGTAAATGGTCGTCCTTCGGCAAAAGGGGGAGTATTCCGCATAAACATGTTGCCAACCACCTGTCACGTGTATTTTGGAAATGTAATGGGCGCGTCAGCAGATGGACGTTTGGCAGAAAAACCACTATCGGAAGGGATTTCTCCTTTCCAGGGAGCAGACACCAAAGGACCGACTGCAGTGGTAAAATCAGCTTCGAAGATTGATCATTTGAGAACAGGAGGAACGCTATTGAATCAGAAGTTTAGTCCTTCTTTTATGGCAAACGATGCAGGAATAGAACAGGTAACGAAATTGGTGCGTTCTTATTTCCGCATGGACGGACATCACATACAGTTTAATGTGGTAAGTGTGGATACCTTGAAAGATGCACAAAAGAATCCAGAGAACTACAAGGATTTAATCGTTCGAGTTGCCGGATACAGTGATTACTTTAATGATCTGGGTGAGGATCTGCAGAATGAGATCATTGAAAGAAACGAACATACGGGTTTCTAAAGTCGAATAGTCAAATGGTCAAAAAGTCAAATGGTTTAAAAGTGGAATAGTTGTATTGCGGGTGTTTTTAACCACAAAGGAAAACGAAGTATTTCACAAAGGACAGAAAGTAAAGAGCCTGAAAGGTTCTAATAATTATAGCCCGGGGCATCGCCCCGGGTAATTAGCATATAGGTAAATCTGTCGCACGAGAAAATGCTGATTAAAGAAATACAGTTCCTTGCGACGGAAATATCAAATGCTGGATTCATAGAATAAATAAGCAAACATCAACAATAAACAATGAAAAAACTGACCTTATTACTAATGGCATTCCTGTGTGTAGCGGGCGTGCAAGCCCAAAAGAGTTTCGAATTGGAGGACATCACCAACAGGGGAACATTTCGTGCCCGTTCGGTATATGGATTGCGATCGATGAATAGCGGAGAGAGCTATACAGTTCTGAAATCTGGATTAAAGATTGAACAGTATTCCTATGCAAGGGGAGAGTTGGAGGAACTTATCTTTGATTTGGCTGAGATTGGAAAAGATCAAATTCAGAGTATTGATAGTTATGAATTTTCGGCAGACGAAAGAAAGATATTAATAGCCGGTAATCGTGAAGACATTTACCGACACTCCTATTCTGCAGAATTTTATGTGTACGATAGAGATCAGAAAACATTCGAAGCTTTATCGACAGGAAGACAGCAGCTGGCAGACTTTTCTCCATCGGGAGATAGAGTGTGCTTTTTTAGAAAGAACAACCTGTTTGTGAAAGATCTGCAAAAGGGAAAAGAGACACAGATTACCTTCGATGGCAAATACAATCACATTATTAACGGTGCGCCCGATTGGGTTTACGAAGAGGAATTCTCTTTCTCGCAAGGCTTTCAATGGTCGCCTGATGGCAAGCGAATTGCCTACCTGCGTTTCGACGAGAGTAAGGTGAAGCAATTCAATATGACCGTTTTTAAGGGAATGAATCCTGAAAAGAAAGCCAGCGCTTTGTATCCTGAGAATTACACCTTTAAATATCCAAAAGCAGGAGAGGACAACTCCATTGTGAGTGTTCATGTTTACGATCTGGCAAAAGCCAATACCACAACAATTGATGTGGGTGAAGAAACCGATCAGTACATTCCGAGAATCAAATGGACACAAGACCCAAAGGTGTTGAGTTTGGTGAGAATGAACCGTCATCAAAACCATTACGAATTGTTATTGGCTAATGCGGAAAGCGGAAAAACCCATTTGCTTTACGAAGAGAAGAACAAAGCATGGATTGATATCAACGATGACTTGAGTTTCCTAAAAGATGGAAAACATTTTATTCTGACAAGCGAGAAATCGGGATTCAACCACGTGTATTTGTACAATATGAAAGGCGAATTGGTGAGACAAATCACCAAGGGAGACTGGGAAGTGACTCAATTTTTAGGATACAATGAGGCAAAGAAACTGTTCTATTATCAGGCTGCAGCTGTATCGCCTTTGCAAAGAGAGATTTACTCTGTTGATAGCAAGGGAAAAAAGACCACTTTGCTGAGTCAGGATAAAGGAACCAACAATGCCAATTTTAGCAAGGGACACAAATACTATATCAACTATTTTTCGAGCAACGAGCAGCCTACTTTGGTGACTTTGCACAATGCCAAGGGAAAAAAGGTGAGAACTCTGGAAGACAATAAAGATCTGCAAAAGAGGAGAGAGGAATACAAATTGCCAAAGCGTGAGTTCTTTAGCTTCACCACATCGGAAGGAGTGGAACTGAATGCCTGGATGATTAAACCTGTTGACTTTGATGAGAACAATGAGTATCCTGCATTGTTGACTTTTTACGGTGGACCAGGATCGCAGCAGGTATTGGATCGTTACAGATTCGATTGGTCGGATTACCTGGCACAGGAAGGATTTGTAGTGGTTTGTGTAGACAACAGGGGAACTGGCGCAAGAGGGGAAGCCTTTAAGAAATGCACCTACATGCAAATACAGAATCTGGAAGCAATTGATTTGATTGAAACCGGAAAGTACATGGGCAAACAGCCGTTTATTGCTGCCGATAAAATTGCGGTGTATGGATGGAGCTTTGGAGGACAAATGTCGTCGCTATGTATGTTCCGTGGTGCTGATGTGTTTGCAGCGGGTATTGCTGTGGCTCCTGTAACTACCTACAGATATTACGATAGCATTTACTCGGAAAGATATTTAAGAACACCACAAGAAAATCCTGAAGGATACGATGAGTATGCACCTATCTATTTTGCCGATCAGTTAAAAGGAAAGTTCCTTTTGGTACACGGAACATCAGATGATAATGTGCATATGCAAAACACACTGGAGCTGGCGGAAGCATTGGTGCAAAACAACAAGAAATTCCAGATGCATTTGTATACCAATCGCAATCATGGGATTTATGGCGGACAAACAAGATTGCACCTGCACACTATGATGACAGACTTTTTGAAGGAAAGTTTGAAGTAGAAAGAAATAAGGAGAAAGTATAAAGTTATAAGGGATGTACAATCGTAGATTTAACCCCAAAGGAAAACAAAGTACGTCGCAAAGTAACACAAAGGAGAACGGCGTATTTTGTCGGTAAAAATAGTGTAGAGACGCACTGCTGTGCGTCTTTATTTTATTTTATTTTACAAGGATGTACAATTGTAGTTTTCACCACAAAGGAAAACGAAGTACATCACAAGATTACACAAAGAAAAAAGGAAGGCATCTTCCTTAAATAATAAATCATGTAGAGATGCACTGCCGTGCGTCTTTTCAATTCTAACCCGGAGCAATGTTCCGGGTTTTTTGTGTCATGTAGGTTTATTGGATAGGTTTGACAATGTTCAAATAATAAATTCGGGACTTATTAGGTAAGAAGTAAAACAATTAAAGAATTGCCGCATGAATGTACCGTTTTACATGGGTAAAACTTATTTATAGTGAATCTAATCGAATTTAGGATACATAAATCGATAGTGATTGGTTAAATTCGGAATTGATATTCAAGCTTCAACAGGAGTAAAAGAGGATCGTATTTCATTCTTTATAGGAAATGTTTTGTCAATCTGTTGTGAAAAGTATTAAGTAAAAAGATATACTATGAATAGAATTTTGATTTTAATACTCTTAAGCTTTTTTGCTACCACTTTATTCGGACAAGAAAGCACAAGTAGTTATTCAACAAGCTTAAGGAACGAAACTCCGGTTTATACCGAATTCTCTGCTAATGGAAAGTATATTGCAGCAGGGGTATATAGAGCCGTTCGTGTTTGGGAAATCAGTACAAATACATTTAAAGATTACCCAACAAGATTAAAGAATGAGACTCCACTTTTTATAAAATTTTCGCCAGACGATAAATACATAGCGGCAGGTATATATGGAGCTGTAAGAGTTTGGGAATTAAATTCTGAGAACTTCATTGACTATAAAGTGAAATTAAAAAATACGACCCCAAATTCGGTAAGCTTTTCTCCCGATGGAAATTATATTGCAACAGGAGTTTATGGAGCAGTAAGGGTCTGGAATATTAAATCGGGGGAATTTGTAGATTACCCGACAAGATTGAAGAATGAAACTCCAGAGCATGTGAATTTCTCGCCAGATAGCCGCTTTATTGTTGCAGGGGTATACGGAGAAGTTAGAACCTGGAAAATAATCAATTAAAGCTATCCCACCATATGAGAATTAAAACCGTAAAAAACGCTGAGCTGTATTTTATTCTAGCTGCTAATTTTGATAGTGATTCATCCTTTGTTGATTCAATGGAAAACGATTCGTTTTTAGATCGAATGATTGAGGTTCAAAAAGACGAGTTAGATTCAAAATTAAATGCCGTAATACAACGAAAAAAAGTTTATGAGGGCACTGTAGAATTTAATAATACGGATTACCCTTTAAACATATACATCAATGATTTTACGGATTACAATTGTTCGCTTATTTACATTAAGGTTTCAATAAATAAGGATACCCAATATAAGGATTACGTAAATCTAATTTATGGGAAAAACATTTTATACAAATCGCATGTAGAAAAACATTTATTGTTTGATTATCTCAGGGAGAATAACATATGCACCAAAAACGTAGGAGACATTTTTCTATTTCAGCAGATAAAAGAGTTGCATCCAGCTCTTCCGCGTGATTATGAAAGTGGTTTAGCCTATATCGAAAAATACAAACAGGATATTCATCAAATACTATTGATGTCTGATACTCAATCAAAGCATTTAAGAATCGATAATCACAAATCAAACTTTGAGAGCATATCTAATTTCTATGGAACAATAGATTTGTGCTCTCCAGTTACCCTTCTTCAATTTTATCAGTACCCAATTACTTCTATTCACAACGATAATAGTAAAATAGATATGCAGCAACGTGCTTGTTGGTGGCTCGTTATTACGGATATGATTTTTGTGCAAAAGATGGTTCTTATTGATATTTTAAAACGAATTAATCAAGTACAAACAAAAAAGGGGAGCAATACTGTAAAAGCAACAACACAGTTGGGAAGAGTATTGATACAGATGAAAGATTTTTGGTATTTCGAAGATTTAAAACAGGAGATAACCAAGGCTGTAGTAAATAAAATTAAGAGTAGGCTGGGTATTATATCCCTTTTGAATAGTGTATTGGAACGAATTGAATATCTGGAAAATCTTGTTCTCAGGGAAAACAATGAAAAACAGAACAGTCACAATCTTTATCTCAATATAATTTTATTGGCAATTGCTGTGATACAAATTGTGCCAATTATTTTTGAAATACTTGAAACAGTTGATAAAAGTGGAGTCATATCTGTTACAACAATTATAATGTGGGTAAAGGCTTTTCTGATCAGTATAACATTACCATTGATGATTTTATTATTAAGAAAAGTAAATAACATCAGAATTGCAAGATCAATTGTACCCATAAAAACAAAGACGAATGCAAATGATTAATCTAACCGATCAGCAAGTTGAGCAGCTTAATTCTTTAGAAAGAGTGAGCGATTTTCCTTCTATTTTTAAAACTCCAGGGCTAAATACGAAGGTAGATTACAAACTAAGAAGCGCCACAGGTGGAGTGTGCTTGTTTGCGAAAGAAAGGATAGAAGAAAATGAGATCATTTGTTTTGGAAACGGTTCGATAATCGATAAACCAATCATCTATTCCTATCAAATTGAGGAGAATATGCATCTGATTGGTCCAGGAGGGTTGGATCACAATTGTCAAAAACCAAATTGTTATCTCGAAAGTGGAACGAATAATTTTATCGCTCTTCGTACGATCGAAAAAGATGAATTTTTAAGCTTTAACTACTTAACAACGGAGTACAGCATGAATAACTCCTTTCTTTGCAATTGCGGAGAAGAAGGATGTTTTAAAAATATTAAGGGATTTAAATATTTGACGAATCGAGAGAAGGAATATGTATCCAGGAACTTTCAGATGTCAGATTATATAAAAAAGAGATACTCTGATTTTCAAAATAGTATTTAAGGATACGATAGAAGGAAAGAAAGCCACAACTCTAAAAGTAGTTTGCTTAAAATGCCTAATAATTAGAATGTTAAAAATCATAAATTTGTTTGTTAATAATTGAAAAATATTTATATTGTATAGTGAATTGAAATGGTAAGACTGATGATTTAATTGTTTAGATCAGTTTTATAGAGAAGGAAAATATAAATTTCGTTTGCCGCGGGACTATAAATTAGCAAACGAAGAACAAAACAATTTACTTATGCATACCACCAAATCTGCATTGGGCAAGCAATTACTAAGCTTGACAAATTCTCAAAAGAAAAATTTCGGAAGACTGGGCACGGTGCCCCGCTGAATGAATCTTACCCAGGTGTAAATTCATTCACAAAACTGTCTGCAAAGGCTTTGCATGTATTCTTTACTTCCAATAATCAGGAATAAGAATCTTGTGAAGCATCCTACGAATCGTTCGCATTCTGATGAACGAGTAAAAATCCCACTATAAGAAGGTCTTACCAGGTAACTGGTGAGCAAATTTAAATGAAGCATGCTTGCTGTTGCGAATAAAGCAATTGTTTGTATTGATAAGATTGTAATTGCACGAACATGCTAATTTGTAAGGGATACAGGAAGATGTAAAGAGAAATCAATTGAACAAAACACAAAATACAACAAGCGATAAGGGTACTTACATAAGGCGATAAGAGCACTTACATAGAGCGATAAGGGTACTTACAACAAGCGATAGGAGTAGTTACATAGAGCGATAAGGGTACTTACAACAAGTGATAAGAGTAGTTACATAGAGTGATAGGAGCACTTACAACAAGCGATAAGGGTACTTACATAGAGTGATAGGAGTACTTACAACAAGTGATAAGGGTACTTACATAGAGCGATAAGAGTATATACATCAAGTGATAGTAAGCATTACATACAGCAAGAAAAAACGAAAAAGGAGGTGGAAAAATGAAACAGTAGATGAATAAAAGCAAGTTTTAGGCGAAACAAGCAAGGAATAGGTATAGATTCTTAATTGAATGCTATTCAAACAAAGATTCACCCTATGTAGGTGAAAGTGTTAACTTAAATTGTTATTTATGAATTACATACAACAGCAGTTGGTCAGGCAGATGAAAAGTTTCCTGGCTTTTAAAAAGGAGCACGAAACAGAAATAGCTGAAAATCCTTTGTTGGTGAATATGGTGACTGATATTGAAAATATCGATATTGATGTGACTGCATTAATGGCTCAACAGGATAGAAACAGCAAAGCTCTTACTCATGAAAAATCATCGAAAAGTGAGGTTCTGGTTGATAAAGTGGTGAACACTTGCGATTTATTGAACAGTTATGGCAACTACGTGAATTTTGCCGTGTTTACCAACATCGAAGGTTGTAGCAGAACCGAGTTATCGCGATGCCGAGATGAGGAGTTATTAATTCGCGCAGGAAAAGTAAAAGACATTCTGAGCGATAACCCTACTGAGGCAAGCGAGGCAACCGTAACAGCCGAAGATATTACGGCTTTGGAAACTGCAATTGCAGATGTACAAGCCGTAATTGATATCCCTCAGGAATTCAGAAGGATTCAGCATGAAATTACCTTAAAGCTGGATACGGATCTGAATAATTACAAAGGCATCATGAACAATTCTTTAAAGGATTACATGCATTCGAAGTATAAGGTGGCGAAGCCTGAATTTTATGCTGCATTTGCTTTATCGGTTGAGATAGATGCTTTACCACAGCGTAAAAGAGCTTTGATAGGAACCATTACAGATGATAATGGCGAGCCGATTCGAAACGTGCGCGTTTCGGTTGATGGTGCAAAGCCAATTATTAAAGGTGGACAAAAGGGTGGATACTTTTTCCAGAACCTTACTGCTGGTCAGCATCAGTTGACCTTTAGCAGAAAATCCTACCAAAGCGTTACGGTGAACATTTTAATTGTTCCCGATCACACTGCCACTTTAGATGTGGTATTGAAGTATATAGAAGTAGAAGAAGCAGTTGCCGCAGAGTAGACTGTTCTTAATTCTCTTTTGTTTTGCCTAAAGTATATGAGCCACCAAGCAATTGGTGGCTTTTTTATTTGCAGTAAACATAGCATTTCAAGAATGGCAATTGCTTATGAATACTGCAATGATCATATTAAAAGATTATTTAGAATAAATCTACAAGTAGATACAATACATAAATTGAAGCTTATTGGTTAAATTGGAATTTATTTTAGCAATACATTGAAGAATACTTATTTTGTAAAAGATAAAAAGTTTTTGGATTTGTTTGGGCTAAGTAATAGTATGGAAATTTGAAAAATAGGAAAATAATTAGTTGGGTTGTGTAAGATGTTTAGAGTCTTGTACATGCGTTGTAAAGTATTTTAAATGAACAGCAATATGGAAAATATAAAAAATGAACGAATCCGGATTTCATTAATATTCTTAATAATGCTGATAGGTTTTATGATTTATGTGATAAGACTGTTTGTTGTTCCTAATGAAATGACAATTGGAGTATTTAATACGGTTTCTGTTTGGATAGCAATATCTCTATTGCCTATTTTTATTCCGCTGCTGTTTGATAATAGAGCTATGAAAATATTGACTCTTATTTTTGGAGGAATGATAATGTTGATTGACATTGCCTTGCCCCTTACGGTAATTGTTGGAAATGATATGAATGAGCCAATAACTTGGGGAGTTCTAATGGCTATAATATGTAGTGTTTCTGGTTTGACAGGTATACTACAGACATTGAAATGGATTAAAAATAAATAAGGAGTTTTAGCTGAAATAGTAAATAAAAAGCTTTACAACAAAAGTTAAGATTAATGGGCGTTGACACTCAACTAGATAAAGTAACAAAACAATAATCAATAGCGGTTATGATAAGGCGGCTGTAAATTGCCCTCAAATTTTAGTAAGACTATTGGGAGCAAGCTAAATCAGAGCTAAGAATTATGGGAAAAGTAAAGAATACGAAAATTTATCAAATACTGGAAAGTGCAGCAGATAAGTTGGGCGGAAAGCTTACATATTCGTATCAACAGCTTAATGGTGGAATGATGACTGGAGGATTATATAATTTTGTGATTGCGACCAATTGGAATGGTTTAAGTTTGCAAATAACATCCTCACTTGATGAACTTCCTTTGCAAAAAGATGAATATGATAGCTGTCAAATAAAAATAACAGCTTACAAAAAATCACCAAATGAAACGAATTTGTCCATTTGGAGAAGGGATTATTTTGATAGAATTTTTGGATTTGGAATCTTAAAAACTGGATTTAAAGACTTTGATAAAATAATCGCACTCAAATCAAGTAAAAATATTGAAAAATATATTCGCAAAGTTTTTGAAAACCAAAGCTTAAGAACAGAATTAATAAACGACGTGTATAGAACAATTAATATTCACTCAGATAAAGGAAAAATAATTATTCAAAGGAAGTCTGCTTTGCGAATGAAAAATAAAGAAATGATCATTGATGATTACAACAGGTTTGGACTTTTTTTAACAGGATTGAAAGATGCAAATATTATTTAAATATAAATCCCCCCGCTACCGCACGAATCCTTTCGTGTGGTAGTGTGAAAGCGAAGTTGGTTACCGCGGATCCCCCTGATGTCGCGAGTGTTTCACTCGTGTCCTGCTACGCAGAGGAAGTGATGTTTAGCATTGGGCAAGATCCGAGTTGCAAACTCGAACCAGCTAGGATTGATCATTATATGGACAACACGGTAAAAATTGATTAAGTATTACAAAATGAAAGAGAAGGAGCTGTTGGTATTTGTTATATGCTAAGCATGTTTAGCTCTCTTTTTAAGGAGTTAGCAAAAAGTTCCCGGATAGCGCCAGTTAGCACTCAATGCAAGCTTGGATGAAATGAATAAAAATTAAATAACCAGTACACAATGAAACGAACATGAATTTTAACATTCTAAAATACACACACGAGAATGATTGAATTCATTGAGAGTTCCATCTCGCCAAAAATATAAAACTTAAACAGATGAAAGAGAGGATATTGTTAGCATTTATTGGAGTTGTTTTATCATTTACAGCCATAAGAGCGCAAAACAATGTTGATTTGTATAGTAAAGACATTAAGGCTAAAAATTTGAAAGAGCATGTCTACATTTTAGCTTCGGATTCGTGTGCAGGTCGGGATGTTGGAACTTTGGGAATTAAAATTGCCCGTGACTATATTGTTTCTCAGTGGGAAGAGAATAGCGTGCTTCAATCTTATTTCGAAAAGTCTTGCTTACAAGCTTTCCCCCTGGTCACTTTAGAAAAGAGAATGCCCCATTTGCATACCAGGGAGACTGAGCTCTTCGCTGATAAAGATTTTGAATACTCAGGTTTGTTTGATGATTTTAACAAAGAACTACCACTTGTATTTGCCGGATATGGAAGAGATGAAGACTTCAAAAATCTGGATGTGAAAGGAAAGGCGGTATTGACTTTGAATGATAATCTGCGAACAGGAATTAGAAATGCTAAGACTGCCGAAAAATATGGTGCCGAACTTACAATAGTAGCTAATCCTAAAAGCAGCAATCAATTTGAAAGCATTGTCTTGCAATTCGAAGATTTTAAAAAATTTAAGAAATACAGATTGCCCAATGTTGTTGGAACGGGAGATCTTTTGAAAGGCTTGCCAAATTATAGGTATATGAGCATTAGCTCTAAAAGTGTAAAGAAATTAACAGGTAAGAATATACAGCATTGGAAAAATGAATCGGTTACTGGCAATGAACCTATAGGAGAAATAAAGTTTGCGGTTGAACCATTTAAAGTGGATACCATTATTGAAAACAATGTTGTTGCCTATATTCCTGGAACAAATGCAAATGAATCGATTGTTATTGGAGCTCACTACGATCATTTGGGCAGCGTAGATGGTAAAATATACCATGGTGCCGATGATAATGCTTCGGGAGTATCAGCATTGATTGAACTTTCCAAAGCATTCGCGAAAGCTTATGAAGATGGATACAAACCTGAAAAGAACATCATATTTGTTGCTTTCTCAGCAGAAGAAGGTGGCTTATGGGGTTCTGAGTATTTTGTTGATCAGCTAGAAAATAAGGAGGATGTGAAGCTCATGATCAATATAGATATGATCGGACGTGCAGATTATCATCATGAGAACGATCCGGGCTACTTCTATTTTATTGGTAAACATTTGGCAGACTCTCTTTATACTCAAGAGAAGCAGCTTTGCAAAAAGTACAAGCTAACTTCTAATTATTCAGCAATTACAGATTATTCGGATAATAAATCATTTTCGGAAGTAGGAATACCTAGTATCTTCTTCTTCGATGGTAAAAACCATGACTTGCATAAGCCAACGGATACCCCTAATAAGGTTAATTACAAAAGGATGGAGAAAATAAGTAGAATGATTTTTGAATGCATTTGGAGAAATGCAGTGGTTTGTAAAAATTAATGAATTGTTCTAAAGCTAGCGCGAGCTTTTAGCTTGTATGTTATATGCTAAGCATCTCTAAGATGCTAAGCATGTTAAGCTCTCTTTTTAAGGATTTAGCAAAAAGTTCCCCTGATAGTGCGCTAGCGAGGGGAGTGCAAAAGATATCATTTGCACCAAATATTTTAAATTGAAAGCATGAGAATTACATTACAGCTCCTACTCATATTGGTCCTAAGTTCACTTTTCTCTTGTCAGAATAAGATAAGTCAGGAAAAAGAAACAGGACCTAAGCCAAAGCAAATTGACTTTCAGCTTGACAAGTATGAGGGGATGATTGATGAAAATGTTGCTCAGTATAAAAACCAATCAAGGGTTAAATCGAATCCACTGATTGTATTGGATGGTAAACCGTATCGATATCATGATTTGAAGCAAGAAAAGATCCTTAAAGTTTATGCAGATACGATAATAAGCATTAGCTCTTTGCCATGGAATACAGGTAAAACTTTGTATGGTATCCGTGCCGAAGATGGGGTGATTATTATATCGACCACCAGGTAAAAAGGTCTTGTAAGCATCCCAGCCACCGTACTAATCCTCCCGTGTGGTAGTGTGAAAACAAAGTTCGATTCAATCCATCCTTTCATGTAGTTTACAGCAAGTACTGAGAATTAGATGTTACGTTTTACAAGTGTAAAACTTATTTATAGTGAATCTAATTGTTAATAGGATACATAAATTAATACTGATTGGTTAAATTGTACAACTGATTGAATTGTTTAAAAAGATAAATGGATTTAAGCTTGAATAATGTATTTCTTAAAATGTGATAAGTGTAATTATTACAACGAATTGAAAGCAAAAGATCTTTTTCTTTGTTGGAATTGTACAGGAAGAATAAAAGATAACTTTTACGATTGGAAACAAGGAAAGGAGAATCGAACCTATGGGAAGTTTTTAAAAACGAAATGTATTTCGGTGGATCAAGAGCGGATGAAAGAAATACAATCTCATAATAAAAAACACGAATTGAAATTAAGCTTCGAGGATAATGTCAGAAGAAGATATATAGAAGAGGGAAGGGATTTAGATAGAGGAGGACATTTTGAATGGTCAGTTTCTCAAAATCTTAAATTCTTAAAATGGTCAATAGTTATTTTCGGAATATTATTTGGGATATTATATCTAACCAATTTATAAATAGGCAAAGTGTGATTAATTCTCCGCTACCGCACGAGTCCTCTCGTGTGGTAGTGTGAGAAGTTTGTTACGTGCGTTAGCAAAGAGATTGTATATTTAGATAGTCGAATAGTAAAATGAAGTAAATAGAGAATGCTTAAAACAAAACACTGTGAGTTGTGTGATCATCAGGAAACAAGTTTAAAGGAAGGAACGACTTGTGGATTGACTACTGGAAAACCAGATTTTGATACGACCTGTTCGAATATCAAGCTGAAAGATAAGTTTACTGATAAATTAAAAGTAGCAAACATTGAGTTTGAAAAAATCAGACGTACAAAAATAGTAACTTACATCTACTTTGTGGTGTATTTATTCCTGGGATTAGCGGTGATTGCTGGTGCCTATTTATTGTTTACATATGTTTTAAACAAGGGTGTGGTCGTAACAACAGTTCCAATAGTAATAATGGGAGCCGGACTTACTCTTTCGGGAATGGGAGTGGGTACTTTAATCAAGTTTACCCAAAATATAAAATATGCCAATAGAAAGAAGGCAAGCATAGATGGAGTATTGAACCTATACAAAATAGACTATGATATTGAAATGAAATTTGGAAGAGAATATCATGGAAGCCAGGAGGTGGATGCCAATGTAAAGTTTAGAAAAATTCGCTAGAGAAAATCAGTTATTGAAAAACAGATAGCATAAACCTGCATGCCATTTTAAATGAAGGAAATGAAAAAAGATAAAACGAAAAAGGGAGTTAGCAAAGGAAGGAAAAAGAGAAAAAGCCAGTTCATGCGCTCCATTGTCTTATTGGTAATTGCCCTTGCAGCCATAGTATGGTTTAGTCTGCCTTATTTGCAGCATCAAACGAAGGAGCAAAGCAATCGTAAAACCGAAATCCCATTTAAAAAAGAAGGTCAGCTTTCTTTCATTGATCAGCAAAATGAAGAGACAATTACAAAAATAGACATTGAAATTGCAGAGACTGATTACGAGACAACATTAGGATTGATGTATCGCCACAAGATGAATGAGGATCAGGGAATGTTGTTTGTCATGGAAATAGATAAAACTCAATCGTTTTGGATGAAAGAGACGTATATTACATTGGATATTGTGTATGTAAACAGTGCTTTCGAAATTGTGAAAATTTACAAATACGCACAGCCTTTATCCGAAGAATCTCTTCCTTCGATTAAAAAGGCAAAATACGTAGTTGAGGTAGTGGGAGGCTTTTGCGATAAACACAATGTGAAAGAGGGTGATTTTATTGCCTATGAAAGAGAATAGCACATAGTAGATTTTAGGTGCAGTGAGAGATATGGAAACGAATAAATAAGCATTTATGGAATTGGAATCAGAAAGGTTAATATTCAAAGAAATTACAATTGAAGATGTAGAGCTTATTCATCAACTTCATTCAGCACCAGAAGTTGACAGGTTTGGTACACTTGGAATTCCTAAAGATATTGGTGTGACAAAGGAAAGAATTCATTCAATAATGAATGCACGGTATGAAAAGGATAGAAAATCATACAATTGGAAAATTGAGACGAAAAATACGAATGAATTTATTGGATTAGCTGGCATATCATTATCAATGGATAAGTTTCGGCTTGGTGAGATTTATTATGAATTGGATCCTCATTATTGGGGGAGTGGATATGGAACAGAAATATCAAAAGAATTGATAAGAACAGGTTTCGATAATTTTCAACTTCATAAGGTGGAAGCAGGAGTTGCTACAGAAAATATTCAATCCATTCGAATATTGGAAAAATGTGGAATGACAAGGGAAGGACTGAGAAGAAAAATTCTTCCAATTAGAGGAGAATGGAAAGACAATTATCATTATGCAATTGTAGAAGATGATCCAAGGGAATATTAGCCAAAAGGTTTAAGCAATTAGAAAATGGACTATAAAACGAAAGATGAATAAATATTTCACAATCATATTGACTGTTATAACACTTTGTTCTAGTTCTAAAGCGCAGGAAATAGATTCTCTATTAATCAATGAAATAGGTGTAGATTCACTATTCAATCTTCAGCTTGAGTTGAAAGCCAGTCAGGGTGAATTATCAGATTGTGATTTTGCAATTCAAAATGCGACTAGTGATTTTGATGATGGGATATATACTTTGCATTCAGATGCTTTCTCGGGATATTGTAGTTATTGTGCTGTATTGAAACAGGATTATAATATTGATTGGATATTTGTAACAGATATGTTTTCGAATGAATATTACGAGTGCTACGATTCAATAATCTTGGATAGATTTAATGAAAAGTACCGATATGATATTTTCGAAGTAGCCCGAATAAAAGCAGATAGTTTAGCTAAAACAGATAATTGGATAAAAGATGCAGAATACGAAGGTGGGATACCTGCATTATTAAAATTTATGACTACAGGAATAGAAATAGACTCAAGTGAATTATCTGTAGTTAAAACGAGGCTGCTTGTTCAAATTGAGCTTGATTCAAATGGCAAAGTAATGAATCCATATGTTATAAAAGGGATCAATAAAGCAATAGACAAACAGGTACTGAATCGAATGAATGAAATGCCTGATTGGAAACCGGCTTACTTATATGGAAAGCCAATAAAACAGAGGTATACCTTTCCATTAAATTTAACTTATCAGTAAACACAAATTTAAAACAGAGTTCACATTTAGAAAACAGGTTCTGTTAAAATAAGGATGATATTTACAATGTAGATTTATCGTAGATGCAGATGAATACATTAGTTTAGGTTATTGTTGTTGATAGAGCTCTCCATTGGGAGCTCTTTTTTATTACGTTTAATCTTCAGATTACTTTGTAAGCAGCTCATGGTTTTGTAGTTTTGCAAACTCAAATGAGTTTATTCTCATTAAATGATAAAAAAACAAATATGAAAATAGCAGTACCAGTAACAAGCAACAGACAAATTGATGGTCATTTTGGACATTGTGAATTTTATTGTGTTTATACCATTTCAGAAGCTAAGGAGATAGTAGAAACTGAGATTATGGAATCACCGAAAGGATGTGGTTGCAAATCGAATATTGCATCGGTTTTGGCTGAGGCAGGTGTAAAAGTAATGCTTGCTGGTGGTATTGGCGGAGGTGCAATAAATGTACTCAACAGAAATGGCATTGAAGTAGTTCGTGGATGCGCAGGAAATGCTGATGAAGTGGTAAAACAATTCATTTCAGGATTAGTAAAAGATAGTGGTGAAACTTGTCAGCATCATCATGGCGAGGGAGAAGGACATACTTGTAATCATTAATTATTCTTGTTCAAGCCACAAGGCTTTTACTTTTCTCCTTAGATGAGAAAAGTAAACAAAAGAATCAAGTCAGCCTGATCCTGTTTGTAATGATAAAGTTACAATTTAGCACGCCTGACGGCAGGCTGACAAAACACGCTCTGAATTCTATGCTAATATCGTATAGACACATGCAGAAAGTGGAAATTGGTTTAGATATTTTTTTCAGTTGGGTAATTGGTAGAAGATACTTAATCTAAACAGGCTACTTTAATGGGAATGTTGTTGGTTTCAAACGAGATTGTTTCTTAAGAACCAAAAATGGAGTCGGGTTTATTCACCAGGCTTATGAACTCGCGAAAAGCTCGTTTGGGCGAAGCGCCAATTTATCCGAGAATTATTGACCAGTAATCACTAATTTACAACTAAGAATAGCTTGTGCAATAAAATCGAAAACATCAATCATGAAAATAAACATCACTCTACTTATTCTTTTGTTGGTATGCTCTTTATCCGTAAAAGCACAGTCTACAAAAGAAGAATATAGAATTATTAGCATAGAAGATTTAATTGCACAGGCGGATAGTCTGCATGGTGAGAAGGTAGAAATTGTAGGTCTGGTTGCGCACCTGTGTGGGGTCGATGGGAAGAAAATGAAATTAAAATCTCCAGGGGGCGCTCTTGTGAAGATTGTTCCAAAATCTGAGAAGGAAGCATTTGATTCATCGCTTAAAAAGCAAGTAGTTTGTGTTAAAGGAGTGCTTGAAATTACTCGAATTGAGAAGGCATATGTGGATAAAATGGAAAAGGAAGGAACCTTACTTTGCCACATCGATCATAGCGCATGTAAAGACAAGCCTTGGGTAAACAATAAAATTGAAACAGGTGCTGATGTTGAAATTGTAAAAAAATACATTGCTAAATTGAGAAAGATGATGGCTGAAAGTGGAAAAGACTACATCAACAGTGTATGCATTTGTGCCGATAAAGTAGAGCCCTTGAATCCATAAACCCACAAATTAAATGCAAAGGTTTTCGTTTCTATCCCTTTAAAAACAGTCAGTTTACTCGCCATAAGATTCATGATTATTCAGTACCTTTGGCTTTTGGAGGAATTCCATAAGTTTGAATCTTAAATTAGTAGCGAATGATAGAAGAAATTGTAACGGTTCACGATAAGTTTTCGGTAGAGATTAAGATGGGCTATGAAGCTCATAAAGATCGAAAGGTGAATGAGTTTTCGGTAAAAACATGGTTATTTATACCAAGTAAACTGGATATTAATTCATCAACTTATAAGAAAGAGGACTTTTATAATGATTTCAATTCCAACATTCGACTGATCACTCCTCCTTATGCATTAAGGGAAATTGCCCAGGGGAAACAATCTGTTTTTTCTTATCTAGAGGATGCTTTTAAGAAGGTTTCCAATTATCCATCGCCAAAGAATGAAGCCAATTATGAGTATCATATTCGCATGTTTCATTCCATTCTAAAATCGGCACTGCATAAGGAAATTCAACATATTTTGCGGAATGAGAAGGCGGATGACCGGCGTTTTCTGATTGAGGAGTATCTTGATAATGTAAAGAGAATTACGGAACATTATCGCGATTTGCGACGAATTGTGAACGTTCCCACCATGCGAAAGGAGATGTTCGATTATTTCTTATTCGGGGATGAGTTCATGAGCAATCAGTTGGAGCAACATACTCACTACCTGCATCGGGGCTTACGAAAAATGCATGCATCCGATTTCGAGCAATATAAGGATGATATCATAAAGCTGATAAAAGATGAGCTTGCTTACAAGCGCTCTCAGGGATATTTGGTGGTTGAGAAAGAATCTTCCGATAAAAATAGATGGTTGGTGCATCGCCGGGGCGTATTCAATAAATATTTCGAAGGTCAATTGTTGCTTTCATCCAGAACCAAGAAAGAAGGTGTTTTTATGATGCAGTTGCTTTACAGTGTGGCTGCCGGATTGGCGATGATTATTGGTGCTGCTCTTACCTTTATTTTCCAAAAGAGTTTGGGCGCATTCACCATTCCTTTATATGTTGCTTTGGTAATTATTTACATGCTTAAGGATAGGATAAAGGACCTAAGTCGTCACTATCTGGTGGGGAAAATTAACAAGCGATTCTTCGATCATAAAACGGTGATTAGGGTAAAAGGCGATGAAAAAATTGGTTGGTGTAAAGAGAGTTTCGATTTTGTATCGGAAGATTCTGTGCCTTTGCGTGTAAGAAAACACCGCAATCGCTCTCGTATTATTGATATTGAAAGTCGTGGTGTGGGCGAGAAGATCATCTTCTATCGAAAGTTACTTCGATTAGACCAAAAAGCATTGGACAATTCTTATGGCAATTATAACATTACGGGTGTGGCAGACATCATTCGTTTTAATGTTTCTCGTTTCATTCAAAAGATGGATAATCCAGAGAAGCCGCTCTACTATTTGAACGAAGATAGCTTTGAAAAACTATCAGGCGAAAAGGTGTACTTTATGAATATGGTTCTCCGCTTTAAACTCGATGATGAAACTAGCTATCGTCGTTATCGAATCATCTTCAACCGTCGTGGCATTAAGAAGGTCGAAAAAGTGTAGTTGCAATTAGTTCAAGTTTATAATTCTATTTTAAATAGTAGTTCAATAGGGTTTCCTTCATGTAAATTCTAATCCATATAATGTTCTGAAAACGAACAATCACTGTGCGTAATCGATCACATTTACTTTTCTTGATATTAAATTTAATTAGGTTAAGTATCTGCTTACTAATAATAAATCTTAGGTGGTATAGCGTTTGTTAAGTAAGGAGAAAAACAACCCAAACTTAAAAATGATACGAAACTATTTCCGAATTGCTTATCGCAATCTGATGAAGAACCGTGTATTTACTTTGGTAAATATTCTCGGATTAGCCATTGGAATAACAGCTTGCCTGTTTATCTCCATGTATGTCAACTATCAAAAAAGCTACGACAGTTTTTACAAGGATAGCAATACCATTTATCGCGTGCGTTGGGAACGGCATTCCGAAAAAGGAGACGAGATTCGCTTTGCATCGGCATGTCCGGCAGTAGGCGATGCATTAATAGAATCTTTTCCTGAAATTGAGGCATGTGCTCATGCCTATAATGCAACAGGTATTTATTCCTATAAAGAACAAGTGTTTCAGGAAGAAAAGGCTTTTTGGGCAGATAATGAGTATTTAAAAATGTTTTCTTTCGATTTTATGAAAGGAAATTCGGATCAGGCTCTGCTTGCAGAAAATTCAGTGGTTATTTCAGAATCAGTTGCGAAAAAGTACTTTAAGGATGAGGATCCTATGGGGAAATTCCTGAGCATGAATAAGGAGTTAAAATTGGAAGTAAAAGGTGTGTTTAAAGATCGTCCAAAGAATGTTCATTGCTCAACAGATATCTTAATTTCATATTCAACTTTAGCCAAACTTTATGGTCCACAAGTTATGAAATCGTGGTTGTATAGCGGTTTTTATACTTATGTGCGTTTGAAAGATGGTACGGATCCAAAACAGGTAGAATCAAAAATACCGCCTTTATTAAAGGATAGAATTGCTGATGTTTTAAAGAAATATCAGTTGGAAATGTTTTTCTACTTGCAGCCGATAGAAGACATACATTTGACTTCGCATTACATGCAGGAATTGGAAGCCAATGGAGATATCAAAACGGTTAATTTTCTCGATATAATTGCCTATTTCATCATTCTAATTGCCTGGGTAAATTTCTTAAACCTATCCACCATATCCTATATCGGAAGAGCAAAAGAGGTTGGATTACGAAAAGTAGTTGGAGCCTCGAGATCAAAGATTGTTTTGCAATTTTTAATGGAAGCCATTTTCATTAATTTGTTGGCAGTATGTTTGTCAATGATATTTCTGGAATTGTTCACGCCCTTGTTTAAGAGTTTAAGTGGAATACCCGAATCATATAAAATCTGGCAGCATGCATGGTTGTATACAAGTTTATTTGGGATGCTATTTATCGGAATTTTCCTGTCGGGGATGTATCCGGTTTGGGGATTAAGTTTTACCGATATGAATAAAATGCTGAAAGGTGAATACAAGGGAAGTCGATCGGGTTTAATGCTAAGAAAAGGACTGGTGTTATTGCAATTTGTAATTTCAATTGTTTTGATAGCAGGAACCTTAAGTGTAATGGGGCAATTGAACTTTATGCGCAAAGCAGATCCTGGATTCAATAAGGAGGATGTGATTGTGTTGGGTACACCTATGGTGGGAGATTCAACTCTTTTATCGAAAAGAGATGCCTTTCGGATGGAATTGATGCGTCAGCCTAATATCCACACCGTCGCCTATTCATCTTACGTCCCTGGAGAGGCAATAAAATCGAATTTGGGTAGTATTTACAAAGAGGGAGATGAACCAACTAGTAGCAAGAACTATAGATTAATTCAAGTAAACGAAGAATTTCTTGATTTGTATGAGATGAAGATGCTTAAAGGAAGAAATTTCTCAAAAGAATTTGTGTCGGACGCTAAGACAGTGGTTATTAATGTTAAGGCAGCCCACCATTTGGGATTTGATCATCCTGAAGATGCAGTGGGTAAAAATATATTCTTACATAAGGCAAAGAGAAAGGTGATTGGTGTTATTAAAAATTATGCTCACCGCTCACCTAAGGAGGAATTCGAACCTATTATTTTTCATACAAGACCGGGTCTTTTAGGCTATTTATCGGTAAAATTGAATGGGGGACTAACAAATGAAACCATAAGAGATATTGAGAAAAGCTATCAGGAAATGTTCGCTGGTAATCCATTCGATTATTATGTGTTAAAAGAATCATACGAAGCACAATATGGCGATGATGAACGTTTTGGGAAAGTATTTGGAATCTTTGCACTTCTGGGAATCATGATTACTTCATTGGGTTTACTGAGCTTATCGGCATTTAGTGCCAATCAAAGAAGAAAAGAGATTGGGGTTCGAAAAGTAATGGGAGCAAGTGTACAAGGCTTACTACTCATGTTGTCTAAAGATTATTTAAAATTACTGATATTAGCTACTGTACTTATGTTTCCTCTTTTTTATTATGCATTGGATACTTGGTTGGAGAGTTTTGCATATAAAATGGAAATATCCCTTTATCTATTTGTGGTTCCTGTTTTTCTTGTCGGTTTTATTGCACTGCTAACGATTAGTTATCAATCATACAAAACGGCAAATTTAAATCCAATAAAATCAATAAAGTACGAGTAAAATGTAAGTTTTAAAACTCATTAGAATCCTCTTATTATTAATAATAAGAGGATTCATTGTTTTAATTTAATTGTGTTTGCTCAATTACAAGGAATGAATAAGATTTTGTAGGTAATACTGATGTTAGTGGTAGAGTAGCTTAGCTACCTAAGTGGAAAATGTATTGTAGATACTTGTAAATATCATCATGGATTTAATAATACCTTGTTTTTGGTTAACAAGCTTCCAGGCGTCCAAAGAATTACAATATCCGCTTTTTAAAATAAAGTGATTGCCGGGCAATGAAAAAATTGACTGCTGAAGTAAAATTCCTTAACTTTATGTAAGGTGTTATACATCAGATTATTGTGATCGATTTATTGTTTCATTAAAAAATCATATGCTATGTCAAGTACAGGAGGAATTATTGCAGGTTTTTTAGCTGGTTGTGCAATTGGAGTTGGATTAGGTGTTTTATACGCTCCTGATAAAGGGGAGGTAACTCGTAAGAAAGTGAAGGCGAAAGCAAAAGAAAAGGTTGAAGAAATGGATGCCGCTTTCGATAAAAATATGGAGAAAATGCGGGTTAAAATGGACGAACTAATTGTGGAGTTAGAGAAGAAATTAGAAGACTTCAGAAGAAAAGAGACAAAAGAAGAGGAGGCGGTTTAACCTTCTTTTTAAAGACTGCTTATTACTGGAATTAAATTGTTAAAGAATCAGTTTACTAAATCAAAAAGTATTGGAAAAGCTCGCCGAACAATTCACGCAATTGAAAGAATTACTAATTGAGTATTTTGACTCTAATGTTGAATATTATAAGTTTGCCGGTTTCGAAAAATTAATACGACTCGTCGTAGCCATGACGTTTATTGCAGTAGTTTTTGTACTGTTGATATTAGCTTTACTACTTTTCGGTTTTGCTTTAGCAATATGGTTAGGCAATTTGTTGGAAAATGAACCAGTTGGTTATCTATGCGTAGCTTTCTTTTATCTGCTTTTGTTACTATTGGTTTACTTGCTTAAGAAACCATTGATTGAGCGCCCTTTAATCAAAATCTTCTATCAATTACTATACAAAGAGGAGGAGAGAAAAAGTAAATAAAGCTGAATTCAATTGATTCGAACATTACATTTACGAGATAATTATTTTAGACATTAATAATTACTACAGGATTCTGTAAAAGAAGATTCTATATGAAACGATTTCATTCCCTGAAAGATATTGAAAGAGAGAGGTATCGCTTATATCTTGAAAAGGAGTTGGCTGGGTACAAATTGAAATATTTTTTTCGTAATGCTAAAACGAATTATAGCATTGAAAACCTATTTCAAGAAAGTATAGGTAATTGGGTGGGGAGGCTAATTGGAGGATTAATTCGGAAGAAACCCAAAACTTAAATTTCCATGAATATTATAATTTGAGCGGTGAGGTTATCATTTAAAAACATTGAGTAAAAGATTTAATAAAAATGAAGGTTGTTGATAACAAAATTTCAATAACCTTTCTTTTTTTAAGGCGATGTAAGGGAAATAATTTGTCTCAGATCAATTGATGCAAAGCTTTGCATAAAATATCTTTTCACATTATTTCGGAATTGAAGCTTACATTTTAATAAAAAACATTTAAAAATAAAAAGCACAGTAAATCAATGTGTTGTATTTTTTATTTAGAAGAAATATTAGTGAAAAAGGACAATTGGGAATCGTAAGATTTGGAAAAAGAAGATTTTTTCACATACATTTGTCACATAGATTTGTCAACGTAATCAGATCGAAAGAAGGATTGTAAATGTTCGTTGACAAAGTTAAAAACAAAACGAATCTTTAAAGATTCGAACAAGTAAAAAAAGATATGCAATTTAATACAGTCATTATTATTAACGTCATTATTCGCGTCCTTCTGGACACGAATCGAGGTTGAGCATATTTAAATTAAACGAAATTAGTTTTACAAAATATCAAAGCCTCTTCCGAAACGAAGAGGCTTTCTTTTTATCAGGTTATTGTATGTTATCATTTAACGTAGTCATTATCGTCATTATTATTTCTATCGTCATTATTCTAATGAGGATCAGGGAAGACGTGCACACACAATAACTTCGAATCAAACGAAATTATGAGCGCTCTTCCCGAAACGGAAGAGCGTTTTTTTTTGCTCAAAATGAAGACAAACACAAAATAACTATTTAACGAATTAACCAAAATGTATAAAAATCAACTACGTAGCAATCAAACCACACAAGGTCGACGAATGGCTGGAGCCCGTAGTCTTTGGCGTGCCAATGGTATGAAAGAGGAGATGTTTGGGAAGCCGGTTATCGCCGTAGTGAACTCTTTCTCACAGTTTGTACCTGGACATGTTCATTTGAAAGATGTTGGGCAAATGGTGAAAAAGGAGATCGAAAAAGCTGGTTTTTTTGCTGCTGAATTCAATACTATAGCAATCGATGATGGCATAGCCATGGGACACGACGGAATGTTGTATTCCTTGCCATCGCGAGATGTGATCGCTGATAGTGTTGAATATGTTTGTAATGGACACAAAGTAGATGCAATGATTTGCATTTCGAATTGTGATAAGATTACACCAGGAATGATGATGGCTGCAATGCGTTTGAATATCCCTGCTGTTTTTGTATCGGGCGGTCCTATGGAAGCAGGTGAATCGAAAGGTGAAAAGCTTGATTTGGTTGATGCCATGGTAAAGGCTGGTGATGATAGCGTGAGTGATGAACGCATGCAGGAGATTGAAGAATCGGCGTGCCCAACTTGCGGATCCTGTTCGGGTATGTTTACTGCAAATTCAATGAATTGTTTGAATGAAGCACTTGGTTTGGCACTTCCAGGAAATGGAACAGTATTGGCTACTCACAAAAATCGCAAACAACTATTTTTGGATGCTGCAGAATGCATTGTAAACATCACCAATAGATATTACAGAGATGGAGATGATAGTGTTTTGCCAAGATCCATAGCTACGTTCGAAGCATTCGAAAATGCGATGACATTGGATATTGCCATGGGAGGTTCAACCAATACGGTTCTTCATTTATTGGCAATTGCTCATGAAGCAGGAGTTGATTTTACAATGGAAGATATGGATAAGCTGTCTCGCAAGACTCCAAACTTGTGTAAGGTGGCACCGAATTCAGAAAAATATTACATAGAAGATGTAAATCGTGCAGGAGGTATCATGAGTATTCTTGGTGAACTGGCAGATGGCGGATTACTAAAAACAAATGTTTATCGTGTGGATTATCCAAGCCTGAAAATGGCATTGGAAGAAAACAATCTTACGTCAGAAAAAGTTTCGGATAAAGCATTGGCGAATTACTATTCGGCACCAGGAAGAAAAGGCAGAAACTTAAGTTTTGCCTCTCAGAATGAAGTCTATGCAGATTTAGATCAGGACAGAAAAAATGGATGTATTCGAAGCATGAAGAATGCCTATACTCAGGATGGTGGATTAGCTGTACTGTTCGGGAATATCGCTCCTGATGGATGCGTTGTGAAGACAGCAGGTGTGGCTGAGGAGGTTTTCAATTTTAAAGGAAGAGCTAAAGTTTATCAGTCACAGCGTGACGCATGTGAAGCAATTCTGACCAAGCAAATTAATGCTGGTGATGTGGTGGTCATTCGCTACGAAGGACCTTCGGGAGGACCAGGAATGCAAGAGATGCTTTATCCAACATCTTATTTGAAGTCAATGGGATTGGGCGCTAAATGTGCACTGATTACCGATGGAAGATTTTCAGGAGGAACTTCAGGTTTATCGATAGGTCATGTTTCGCCAGAAGCAGGAGCAGGAGGAGCAATTGCTCTGAT
>Ga0209379_10000467_pt1 | contig 34049 bp, 30 predicted proteins | sample tdDd001_FD_187124 | JGI IMG/M metagenome (GOLD analysis project Ga0209379, IMG submission 187124) | Marine sediment microbial communities from the Atlantic coast under amendment with organic carbon and nitrate - tdDd00.1 (SPAdes)... | ecosystem: Environmental > Aquatic > Marine > Coastal >... | reverse complement strand
GCGCTCTTCGATGACTTTTGTGTTGTTCATTACGATGCGAAGGCCAAGCGCTTTAGTGTAGAACTCTACTGCTTTATCCATATCGCCAACCATGATGCCTACGTGATTCATTTTCATAATTCTGCTCCAAAAACTGTGATGACTAATTCGTGTTCTGTTTCGATGGAAGAGAGTTTACGAGCGCTTTTGGATAAAGTTAAATTATCATAAATTATATAATTGATAATATTTTGTTTTCATCTCAAGGTGCGGTTTGTGGGTGAACGTAAATTACAGGGTGTTATTTTGTTTCGAATGAAAATAATTAGTGCTCTAACTAATTTTTTGTTTGGTGGATCCTGCTGAACTGATTTATATGCCAATTTAACGCTTCTTTGGCTGGTGATTTGGGTTTTGGTATTAATAAGAATATTATTTAAGATATTGAATTTTATTGATTTATTAGAGCGCTCCTGTGGGTGTAAATAGAGTGTTAACACTGTTGGGTTTTTAGGGTTATTGGTTTGTACACCAATGATGATTTGCAAGATATTGTGCTAATTTCTCCTTTTTTATAAATAAATTATTTGAGTACAAATGAGTTTTAAGGCATTTTATATTTAACTAACCGTTCAATTAAAAATAAAAGGACTTAAACATGCCTAAAGTTGGTATGCCTGAAATCAGGAAACCGCAACTTGTGCAGGCAACAATGGCTGTGATTGATAGAGTCGGTTTGCATGCGGCGAGTATTTCGCTGATCAGCAAAGAAGCGGGCGTTTCGACAGGGATCATTAACCACTATTTTGGTGGTAAGCATGGTCTTTTAGAAGAAACGATGCGAGAGATCCTTCGTCAGTTATCATCCACGATCACGACTCGCCTTAGTGAACTCCCAAAAGATGCGCATCTGCAACGTATTAACGCTATCGTTGATGGCAACTTTGTCGGTTTTCAAGCCGAAAATATGGTGGCGAAGACTTGGTTGGCGTTTTGGTCCTACTCAATGCATGACCCACAATTAAAAAGGCTCCAAACCGTGAATGAAAAGCGTTTGTTGTCTCATTTAAAAATCGAACTAAAGGGTTTGCTTGATTCAGAGCAAGCCGAAGTTGTGGCGTTTGGTATTGCTTCTCTTATCGATGGTATTTGGCTGCGCGGAACGCTCAACCCGTCAGGCATTGATGCAACAAAAGCACGTTACATCATCAATGATTATCTCGATAAACAACTCACTTTTTACTCTAAAAAATAACAATGAAGTCAGATGCTCACATGGATATGAAATCACTATTTATTGACGGTAAAGCGCAATTCTCAACATCAGGCGAGAGCTTTACTACCTACAATCCTGCTAATGGCGAAGCCATTGCTCAGATCGGTCAAGCAAGTCAGCAAGATCTTGAACTGGCGATTGAGTCGGCTCAGCGCGGATTTGCGACTTGGTCGGCGATGAACCCAACAGAGCGTAGCCGAATATTACTTAAAGCAGTTGCTTTGTTACGTGAGCGCAATGATGAGTTGGCGGCGCTAGAAGTAACGGATACAGGAAAACCACTCCAAGAAGCGATTGAAGTTGATGTCGCCTCTGGTGCAGATGTTATCGAGTACTACGCCGGACTTGCTCCTGCGATGCAAGGTGAACAGCAACCATTGAGTGAATCGCAATTTTTCTATACGCGTCGTGAACCGTTAGGTATTTGTGCAGGTATAGGTGCATGGAATTACCCAATTCAAATTGCGATGTGGAAATCTGCACCTGCACTTGCTGCGGGTAACGTCATGATTTTTAAACCATCAGAAGAAACACCGCTGACAGCGCTTAAGCTGGCTGAGATTTTCACCGAAGCAGGCTTACCTGATGGGGTATTCAATGTGGTGCAAGGCGATCATCGTGTTGGCCAAATGCTAACGGCTCACCCAGCCATTGCGAAAGTGTCATTTACTGGTGAATCCGGCACTGGCAAGCAAGTTATGGCAGACAGTGCACGTACTCTGAAACAAGTCACGATGGAGCTTGGTGGTAAATCACCAATGATCGTATTTGATGATGCGAAGTTGGATGACGCAGTGTCGGCTGCGATGGTGGCCAACTTCTATACCCAAGGTGAGGTGTGTACCAACGGTACTCGAGTGTTTGTTCATGAATCTATCTACCCTCAATTTATTGCTCAGCTTAAAACCCGTACTGAGAAACTGATTGTTGGCGATCCTATGGACATGGAAACACAAATTGGCGCTCTGATTTCGAAAGATCACATGAGCAAAGTACTGGCTGCCATTGAAAGTGCTAAGCATAGCGGTGCCGAGCTGCTCACTGGTGGTTATCAGATCACGGAAAATGGCTTAGCTAACGGTAACTTTGTTGTTCCGACAGTGTTCGTCAATTGCGACGATAACATGGCCCATGTTCAGCAAGAGATTTTCGGTCCTGTTATGTCTGTGCTGACCTTCATTGATGAGCAAGACGTTATCCAGCGTGCTAATGATACCGACTATGGTCTAGCGGCTGGCTTGTTTACGCAAAATCTTGCGCGAGCTCACCGAGTCATTCATCAGCTCGAAGCTGGGATCTGCTGGGTAAATACCTGGGGGGACTCACCGGCAGAAATGCCAGTAGGCGGGTATAAGCATTCAGGCATAGGCCGTGAGAATGGGCCGGAAACTTTGCGTCATTACACTCAGACGAAAAGTATTTTAATTGAGCTTGGCGATTACGCCAGTCCTTACGCTTAACCACTGAATTCACGGAGAACGAATATGGAACAACGCTACGATTATATTATCGTCGGCGCGGGTTCGGCCGGCTGTGTGTTGGCGGATCGCTTGTCAGAGAGTGGTGAATACCAAGTCTTACTGCTTGAGGCTGGTGGTACGGATAAGAGTATTTTTATACAAATGCCTACCGCACTTTCTTACCCAATGAACAGTGAGCGCTATGCGTGGCAATTTGAAACTCAGCAAGAGCAAGGGCTCGATGGGCGTAAACTGCATTGCCCGCGCGGTAAGGTCTTGGGGGGGAGTTCATCAATCAATGGCATGGTTTACGTTCGTGGTCACGCTTGTGATTTTGATGAATGGGAGCAGCAAGGCGCGCATGGTTGGAACTATGCTGCATGTTTACCTTATTTCCGCCGCGCAGAATCATGGATTGGTGGCGAAGATGAGTACCGTGGTGGTGATGGCCCTGTTGGAACCTGCAATGGAAACGATATGAAGCGTAACCCTCTTTACCAAGCGTTTATTGATGCAGGTAAAGAAGCGGGCTACCCGGAAACAGAAGATTACAACGGTTATCAGCAAGAAGGCTTCGGCCCAATGCACATGACGGTGGATAAAGGGGTACGTGCTTCAACCTCTAACGCTTACTTAAGGCGTGCTCTAAAGCGTTCAAACCTGACTCTTATTAAAGGTGTTGTTGCGCGCAAAATTTTGTTAGATGGCGTTCAAGCAACGGGCATTGAATATCAAAAGTCGGGCAAAGTGTTTAAAGCGTTGGCGAATAAAGAAGTCATCTCTAGTGCGGGCTCAATTGGGTCGCCGCAATTACTTCAACTGTCTGGTATTGGACCTAAAGCGGTACTGGAGCAAGCTGGCGTTTTAGTGAAACATGACTTACCTGGTGTCGGCCAAAACCTTCAGGATCACCTAGAAGTTTATTTCCAATACCACTGTTCGAAGCCTATTACTTTAAACAGTAAGTTGGGGTTAGTGAGTAAAGGTTTAATTGGTACTGAGTGGATCTTGACTCGAAAAGGGTTGGGAGCGACAAATCATTTTGAGTCTTGCGCATTTATTCGCTCTCGTGAAGGGCTGAAATGGCCAAATATCCAATACCATTTCTTGCCGGCGGCAATGCGTTATGACGGCCAAGCTGCCTTTGATGGGCATGGTTTCCAAGTGCATGTTGGGCCCAATAAACCTGAAAGCCGAGGTAGCGTTGCAATCACCTCTGCGGATCCACTAAACAAACCAAAGATTGAATTCAATTACATTTCCACCGAACAAGATCGACAAGATTGGCGCGATTGTATTCGTTTAACCCGAGAGATTTTGATGCAACCCGCAATGGATGATTTTCGGGGTGAAGAGATTCAGCCGGGTATCGCAATTACCAGTGATGAAGCGATTGATGAGTGGGTAAAACAGAATGTCGAAAGCGCATACCACCCTTCATGTACCTGCAAAATGGGTGCAGACGATGACGCGATGGCAGTGCTTGATGAATCGTGCCGTGTGCGAGGCATTGCTGGCTTGCGAGTGGTTGATTCATCCATCTTCCCGACGATTCCAAACGGCAACCTAAATGCACCCACGATCATGGTCGCAGAGCGAGCTGCTGACATGATCTTAAATAAGGGACTTCTTGCTGAGCAAGATGCACCCGTATGGATTGCGCCGGAATGGCAAAACAAACAACGAATTAACTCTCCGAGAAGAGAATTAGATTAACTCTAATAAAGTCAGTAATCATTACAAGGAAAACACTATGTCTATGATGACAAAAACACTTTCAACTCTTGCTTTAAGTACGCTTGCAATGAATGTCTATGCTAACCAGTGTGAAACCGTGCGTTTTGCGGATGTGGGTTGGACTGATATCACAGCAACAACGGCTGTGACTAGCGAGCTACTTAAAGGCATGGGTTACAAAACCAAAACGGATCTGCTGTCAGTGCCAGTGACTTATTCATCAATGGCCAACGGTGATATCGATATCTTCCTTGGCAACTGGATGCCAACGATGGAGGGAGATATCGCTAAATACCGTGAAGCAGGCAGTGTTGAAACAGTTCGTGCCAATCTAGAAGGCGCAAAATACACACTTGCTGTACCAAAGTATGTTTATGACGCTGGTGTGAAAAGCTTTGCTGATCTTGCAAAGCATGCGGATAAATTCCGTGACCGCATTTACGGCATCGAGCCGGGTAACGATGGTAACCGCTTGATCCAGTCAATGATCGACAGTGATGCGTTTGGTCTTAAAGACTTTAGCTTAGTGGAATCAAGTGAAGCAGGCATGGTATCTCAAGTGACTCGTGCAGCACGTCGCGATCAGTGGATAGTTTATCTAGGTTGGGCCCCGCACCCAATGAACAGCAACGTTGAGATGGAATACCTAGACGGTGGTGATGACTACTTTGGACCTAACTACGGCGGCGCAAATGTCTACACCAACGTGCGTGAAAACTACCTGAGTGAATGTAAGAACGTAGGTCAACTTCTGCAAAACCTTGAGTTTAGCTTAGAGATGGAAAACCAGTTAATGGAAGCGATCTTAAACCAAAAAGTTAAACCAGCGAAAGCAGCTCAAGAGTGGATGAAGGCGAATCCAGAGCAAGTTGAAAACTGGTTAAACGGCGTGAAGACTTTAAAGGGTGAAAACGCGACAGAAGCAGTTCAAAGCTACATTAACTCGAAAGCTTAATGAGATCGGGTGGGGGATTAACCCACCCATGATCATCTAGATGATTAACACAAAGGTATATTGTGAATTTTATTACTGACAACAAAATCCCACTGGGTGAATGGATGGAATCTGGTGTGGATTGGCTAACAGACAATGCCGCTGGTTTGTTTGATGCTATCTCTATCTTTCTTGAGACCATTATTCTATTTGTTGTAGATATTTTTAAGTGGATGCCACCGGCTATGCCAATTGTGATTACAGCAGCTATCGCATGGTACTTGCATCGTAGTATCCCATTGGTGCTGTTTATTATTGGCGCTTTGCTTACTATTTTAAATCTTGGCTACTGGCAAGAAATGCTAGAAACCTTTGTTTTGGTTTTCGCCGCGACAACGATTTCTGTATTAATTGGCGTTCCAGTGGGCATTATGGCGGCCCATCGTCCTTGGTTGTATACCTTGCTCCGACCTATCTTAGATTTGATGCAAACCGTGCCGACTTTTGTCTACTTGATCCCTACGCTTGTCTTATTTGGATTAGGGATTGTGCCGGGATTAATTTCTACCATTATCTTCGCCATTGCCGCGCCGATTCGTTTAACTTATCTCGGAATTACCAAAGTACCGGAAGAGCTAGTCGAAGCGGGTAAAGCCTTTGGTGCAACTCGTATGAAGCTGCTCTATAAGGTAGAGCTTCCTGCGGCGATGCCAAGCATTATGGCGGGTGTAACACAATGTATTATGTTGTCTCTTTCTATGGTGGTGATTGCTGCCCTGGTTGGTGCCGATGGTTTAGGTAAGCCAGTGGTTCGCGCGTTGAACACAGTTAATATCTCTCAAGGTTTTGAAGCGGGTCTGGCGATTGTACTCGTCGCGATTATTCTTGATCGTTTATGTAAATCACCGAACCAGAAGGAAGCATAGTCATGGATGCAATTACAATTAAAAATCTGGACGTTGTGTTTGGTGATAAGCCGCAACAAGCGTTGGATTTACTTGATCAAGGTAAAACACGCCAAGAGATCATCGACGAAACGTCGCAAGTGGTGGGTGTGGACAATGTTTCTATTAGTGTGAAAGAAGGCGAGATTTGCGTCTTGATGGGCCTTTCTGGTTCGGGCAAATCCAGTTTGCTGCGGGCGGTTAATGGGTTAAATGCCATTTCTCGCGGCACGCTAGAAATCAAAGATGTCGACAAACAAGTGGATCTTGCTACTTGTGATGAAGAAACATTGCGTCACCTTCGTACCCATCGTGTATCTATGGTATTCCAAAAGTTCGCCCTAATGCCTTGGCTAACGGTTTTAGATAATGTTGCATTTGGTCTAGAGCTTCAAGGTATGGGCAAAGCAAAGCGACGTGAGAAAGCGCGTACTCAGCTAGAGATGGTTGGTTTGTCTGAGTGGGAATCTAAGTTCCCTCATGAGTTATCTGGCGGTATGCAACAGCGCGTTGGTTTAGCGCGAGCGTTTGCAATGGATACCGATATTTTGCTGATGGATGAGCCTTTTTCGGCTCTGGATCCTCTGATTCGGGCACAGTTACAAGACGAATTGCTTGTCTTACAAGAGAAGCTAAATAAGACAATTCTATTTGTTAGTCATGATTTAGATGAAGCGCTTAAAATTGGTAATAATATTGCCATTATGGAGTCGGGAAAGCTTATTCAACATGGTCAACCAGAAGAGATCATCTTAACGCCAGAAAATGATTATGTGCGAGATTTTGTCGCGCATACAAATCCTCTCAATGTGTTGAAAGGGCGCTCCTTAATGCAGCCTGTGAGTGAATTGAAACGTGAGCAAAGTCGTTTACAGATCTGTTCAGCTCAACCTGTTTGGGTAGAGCAGGGAAGCGAAGAGCTCAATTTAGTACAAAACGCTCAGCTCGTCCTTCATTACTGGGATTCAGAGCAGAGCAAAATCAGCGAGATTGATCATTCAACGGTTGTTGTTGCGAGCCCAGATATTGGTATGCGTGAAGCTATCGAGTTAAAACAGCGTAGCGGCCAGCCAATTTTATTGGTTGAGAAGGGGAAATTGGTCGGTGTACTGAACGACAGCGAGTTCTATGATGCTCTGCTTGGCAACTACAATAGCGTAGAAGCCGCTTAAATATTTGGAAGTGACTTACAAAAAAGGCGATACCATGAGGTATCGCCTTTTTTATTTGCCATTGAAGAACTCTTACACTTTAAAGAAACCTAATTGCTGCTTCTGATTCTCTGCAAGGCTAGACAGCTCTTGACTTGCCGCAGCAGCCTGAGTAATTCCAGTCACGTTCTGGCTAACCAATTCATAGATGTTGGTTAAGTTGTTATTTACATCGGAAGTTACTTGTCCTTGCTCTTCTGAAGCGACCGCGACCTGTGCGTTTATGCTTGTTAGTTCAGAGATCGATTGGCCAATATTGCTGAGTGAATCTTGCACTCGTTTTGCTTGCTCTTGGTTCTGGCTCAAAAGCTGAAGGCTAGAATGCATGCTTTCATTTGCGCTGCCTGATTGAGTTTGTAGTTCCTCAATAATCGTTTGAATCTCTTTAGTCGACTCTTGAGTTCTAGCGGCAAGCATACGAACTTCATCCGCAACTACAGCAAAGCCTCGTCCACTTTCACCAGCACGAGCGGCTTCAATAGCGGCGTTAAGGGCTAGTAGATTCGTTTGTTCGGAGATGCTTTCAATCACTTCAATGACTTTGCCGATCTGCTCTGACTGTTCTTTCAGCGAGTTAACGACGTTCGCTGCTTCAGAAAGCTGTTCGGCCATCTTCTCGCTTGAACGCGTATTCTGCTCAAAAATGGATAAGCTCTCTTTTGCGAGTTGATCGGCTTTAGTGGAAGCGGCATCCGCATTGTTCGCGTTTTCCGTCACTTCAGATGCGGTACTTTCCATTTGGTTAATGGCCGCAGCGACATGCTCAACTTCGTTCTTCTCTTGATCTGAGTTGGCGCTCGATTGAGTCATAACAGCGGCGAGCTCTGTAGAAGCTGACGCAACATCAACACTGATTCGAACTAAGGCGTCGACTGTTTTTTGTAATTGATTGACGGTGGTATTGAAGTCGCGAGATAACGCGGTAATTTCATTGTTACCTTCCACCTCTACTTTGGTTTTTAGATTACCTTCGGCAAGTTCTTTCATCGCCCCTTGAAGGGATTTAATTGGCGTCACGATTATGCCAGCAAGTAGCCAACTGATTATGAGTGCAGCGCCTAATACGGCGAGTAACCCAATGATGGCATTGAACATTACGCTAGAGTGATTGGTTTGGTTTTGCGCAACTTCAACCAAGGCTAGGTCGTTAAGCTTACGAGATAGGTCATCAATGGCTTGCACCATAGCCTTGCCTTTGTCTCGATATACAGAAGAAGCTTGATCATATTGACGTTCAAATTCCGAGGTTAAATTTGAGCTCGAATGCTTGGTTTTTAAAAGCGGCGTCATCGTATCAATAGAATAGTTAACGTAGTCATTGATCGCATCTCGCATTGACCTTGTTTCTTGTTCTAATCCTTTAACTTCACTCAATGAGTCGAGTAGGCGGAAGTTAACTTGTTTTTTTGATTCTAAGGTTGTTGCTAACTGAGCTACATCATCTGCTCGGAATAAGCTATAGATAGCTTTGATTCGCATTCCATAGGTGTTGTCGATGATCTTAGTTAGTTCATCTTTGTGAGTGATTAGGTCTTCAGTTGATACTGTTACTTGGTTAAAAACATGCTTTAAGTTAGATGTGCTGTAGCTGATACCTGCGACAAGAAGTAGCAAAGTAAAAATGACAGGCACAACCACCTGGAGCTTAATAGACAAGCCACTGAGTAGTTGGCGCATTTGGTGTCCTCTTCATTCATAAAATAGAAATATAAAAAATTATTATTATTATCAATTGCGAGAATGATTCTAATTTGCTGAGAGGATAATTCAACTCACAAATTTAGACTTCTATCTAAAGTTTGAATAGACACTATGCATCTAATTTACTTAGATATCATGTGGTTAAGGTGGGATTTAGATCAAGTTTGTCATGGCTTGTTACATATCGAGACAGGCCGCATGAGAACTAATATTCATCTGCTTGCGTATTTTCCTGTGAGTTTTACCTGTCATATAGGCTTCAACGAAGTGAAACACAACTGTCATATTTGAGCCCTAAAGTTAGCAGCGTTCAAGTGAAACACAACGGCAATAAAGCCAATTAAGGATATTGTGATGAAAAAGACAGTTATCGGTGCAATCGCACTTCTAGGCGCAATGGCAGTGACTTCAGTTTCTGCTAAAGAAACTATCTCTGCAGTCGGCTCTAGCAGCGTAACTCCACTGATGGAAGTTTTCTCTGAAACATACATGAAAAACCACTCAAACGTGTTTATCGAAGTGCAAGGCCCAGGTTCGTCAGCAGGTGTTAAAGCGGCGAAGAATGGCTCTGCAGATTTAGGCATGTCTTCTCGTAACCTAAAAGATTCAGAAAAAGAGCCAGCGCTTAAAGAGCTTACGGTTGCACTTGATGGCATTGCCGTCGTTGTTAACCCTAAAAACGGTTTAGATAAGCTGACGGCCGAGCAAGTAACGGCTATCTACAAAGGTGAAGTGACAAACTGGAAAGATGTTGGTGGAGCGGACAAGCCTATCGTAGCGATTACCCGTGACACGGCGTCAGGTACTCGTGGCGCATTTGAAGACATCATGAAGCTTAAGAAAAAAATCTCTGGTAAGAAAGTTTCTGCAATCTCTCAACGTGCTCAAGTGGCTAACGGTAACGGTGCGCTGAAAACAATGGTGGCATCTAACCCATACGCGATTGGCTACATCTCTCTTGGTACTGTCGACAACTCAGTGAATGCACTGGCAATTGATGGTGTGTCGGCAAACGTAGACAACGTGAAAAACGGATCATACAAAGTCGCTCGCCCATTCCTAGTTCTATACAAAGATGGTAAGCCATCTACAGAAACTCAAAAATTCCTAGACTGGATGGTTTCTGATGACGCTCAAGCACTTGTAGACCAAAAAGGTTATATCTCAGTTAACTAAATATTTCCCTAACCTTGCTCAGCCCCTCTTTTGGGCTGAGCCTTTTTCTTTACTTATTGGCGAGCTGAGCTCGTGAAACGGTAAGAATCTTATGACCATCGCAACAAATAGTGACAAGCTTATGAATAGTGAAGTGACTCAGATCTCGAAGTCTCGTCTGCGTGCGAAAAAACGCGTAGATTGGAAAGAGCGAATCTTCCACGGCTTATTTCTAACCAGTGCTGTTATCGGCATTGTTTCATTAGCAATTATTGCTTATTTCATTTTTAAAGAGTCTATCCCTGCTTTTCAAGAGGCGGGCTTAACTGGCATCGTACTAGGGCAAGATTGGTTACCTCCAGCGTTATATGGCGTTGCGACTATGATTGTTGCGTCAGTCGTATCGACGTTCGGCGCGGTCGTTGTTGGTGTTCCGGTCGGCGTTCTTACCGCTATCTTTATTGCAGAGATTGCTCCAAAACGTGTCGCTGATGTTATCAGACCGGCAGTTGAACTATTGGCTGGTATTCCATCCGTTGTCTACGGCTTTTTCGGCCTTGTTATCATTGTTCCACTCATTCAAGACATCTTTCAGGTGCCTGCAGGTAATACAATCTTAGCTGGAATCATTGTACTTGGTGTGATGATCCTACCCACGGTTATTACGGTTTCAGAGACTTCGATTCGAGCGGTTCCGCGCACATATAAAGAAGGCTCTTTGGCACTTGGCGCATCGAAAATTTTCACCATTTTTAAATTGTTGGTTCCAGCCGCGCGCTCAGGGATTATGACGGGGGTGATTCTGGGGATCGGCCGAGCGTTAGGTGAAACAATGGCCATTATCATGGTGATGGGTAATGCACCAGCGATGCCTCAAGGTATTCTTGATTCAGCTCGAACACTCACTGCCAATATTGCGATAGAAATGTCCTATGCGAGTGGAGTACACGCAAGCGCACTTTATGCAACAGGCGTTGTATTGTTGGTGTTTATCATGATGCTCAATGCTGGGCTACTTTATCTCAACCGCGAAAAAGCGAAGTAGTTGACGGGAAGGACTTAAAAAATGGATCGCGTAAAATTAAAAAAAGCTCGTGAGTTTCAAGATAATATATTGAGTGCTCTCATCTGGGCGGCGGCAGCATTAACGGTTGGCTTCTTGTTCTGGATTATTTGGTACATTCTTTCGAATGGTTTACAGCATGTAGACTGGAACTTTATCACTGACAATTATACTCGTACAGGTGAAGATCACGGCATCTTCCCGATGATCGTTGCAACGGTGTATATGGTGATTGCTTCGATTGCGGTCGCAGCACCACTTGGCATTATGACGGCTATTTACTTGACGGAATACGCACAAGTGGGCAGTAAACTGGTTAAAGTTATTCGTTTCTGTACTGAATCTCTAGCCGGCATCCCATCGATTATCTTTGGTCTCTTTGGCATGACTTTCTTTGTCGCCATTTTGGGTCTCGGCTTCTCGATTCTTTCCGGCGCTTTGACGTTAAGTATCCTGATTTTGCCAGTCATCATACGTACAACAGAAGAAGCGTTGATGGCAGTTCCACAGACTTATCGAGAAGGGTCATATGGCCTTGGCGCATCGAAGATCTATACCATCTGGCGTTTGATCTTGCCAAGTGCGATGCCAGGAATCTTGACCTCGGTTATCTTAAGTATTGGTCGTGTCATCGGTGAATCTGCGCCAGTATTTCTAACTGCGGGCATGGTAGCGCGAATTCCAGATTCACTCATGGACTCTGGTCGTACATTGACCGTACATTTATACAAGTTAACCACTGAACTGTTTACCGTAGAAGAGTGGAATCAAGCTTATGGTACGGCCACAGTGCTGATTGTTGTTGTCTTACTGATCAATATGGTGACTAAGTTAATCGCCAGACGTTTTAACACCGCCACATACTAATCGGCGTGCTTTCAAACAGTAAGATAGATACCAATTCGAGAATTTAGAGATTAAAAAGATGAACAAATTTGATATTAAAAACCTAGACCTTTTTTATGGTGAGAACCAAGCACTTAAGTCCATTAATTTACCGATTCCAACTCGTCAAGTGACCGCTCTCATCGGTCCTTCAGGCTGCGGTAAGTCAACATTACTACGTTGTCTAAATCGTATGAATGACTTGATTGAAGGGGTGAAGATTACTGGCGGCCTAAACATGGATGGTGAAGATATCTACGGTAATATCGATGTTGCTGACTTGCGCATTAAAGTAGGTATGGTGTTCCAAAAGCCGAACCCATTTCCGATGAGCATTTATGAGAACGTAGCTTACGGCTTACGTGCGCAAGGTATAAAAGATAAGAAACACATAGATGAAGTAGTAGAGAGCTCTTTACGTGGTGCAGCGCTTTGGGATGAAGTGAAAGATCGATTGAAGTCTCATGCGTTTGGTTTGTCTGGTGGTCAGCAGCAGCGTTTGTGTATTGCACGCACGATTGCCATGGAGCCAGATGTCATTTTAATGGATGAACCGACTTCCGCTCTTGACCCTATTGCAACGCATAAGATCGAAGAGTTAATGGAAGAGCTGAAAAAGAACTACACGATCGTTATCGTCACCCATTCGATGCAGCAGGCGCGTCGTATCTCAGATCGAACCGCTTTCTTCTTAATGGGAGAGTTAGTTGAGCACGATGAGACAAAAAATATCTTTAGCGAGCCAAAAGATGACCGAACAAAAGGCTACGTAAATGGTGATTTTGGCTAATCACTGAATAGTTTTACTGGCATTATCACTATAATAATAAGCGATGGTACTTTGCCCCTCATTTTGAGGGGCTTTTTTGTTTTTATGCGTTGTGTGTGCAAATTTCAAATTAACGTCATAGACAATTCATTTAAGGTATTAGTTCTAAAGTTAAGTAAATCCTGAGCCTGATAATCGAACTGATGATTATTAATGCTTAAATTTTAATCAAAAATTATGCTATTTATCATTGTCAATAGAATGTCAGGCCTTGCATGAAAGCTTAATTTCGAGATTCTCACTTATGATATTTTTTACACTCTCAAATTAAAGATCTCTAGTAATAAGGTTGTAAAGGGTATTTGTTTTTCGATGAAAAATATTCAGACTATATGAACATTACAACAAGATTCATACACAGAATTTTTAACAACATGAATTGATTTTTGCGCAGTGCTTTAGGAACTAAACCTAAGGGCGGTAGCGTTGAATAAACCGAGTTGAGCCTGGTAATTTATATGGAAACTGGATATCCAATAAAACAACATGGGGAAGAGTCAGTATTAGTATATCGCTTTATCGATATATTTCTTATTTGCTCCGTTCTAATTATTACTACTCTTTTGTATGTTGAAGAGTTTTCTTCTCTATATAAGCTTATTTTGTGTGTGGTTGTTATAGCTTACTTTTTTGCTGCTGAAATCTCTGGTGTTTACCATACACACAAGCGTACATCTCTAAAGCAAGTCCTTCTGACTGTGTTTACGTCATGGTTCATCTGTATTGCTTTGTCACTAGTCATCGGTTTCTTTTTTAAAGTTTCAGAATCCTACTCTAGAGTGGTTTTGGGTGTGTGGTTTTTGTCTACGCCTATTTTCTTAATGGCATGGAGATGGGCGGTATTTGTATTGCCGAAAAGCTTACGTCCAGACGATTGTTATCGAAACAAGTCAATTATAATTGGCGCAACGCGAGCTGGTTTTCTGCTTGCAAATGAATTGGAAAAAAATAAACACATCGATGAAAAGCTAATTGGTTTTTATGACGATAGGACGTCCGATAGGATTGAACAAAGCTTAGGTTCAATTAAGCCAAGTATCAAAATGTTAGGTAACATTGACGATGCGCTGTTATTAGCGAAACATCGAAGCGTTAAAAATGTGTATGTCGCACTGCCAATGGAAGCCGCGAAAAGAATTAAGCAAATACTGAATGCGTTTTCAGATTCAAATGCTCATGTACACATTGTTCCAGATTTCTTTACTTTTGATTTAATTCACTCTCGCTGGAAAAATGTAGGTCATGTTGTAACGCTTAGTGTGCACGATACGCCTTTCCGCGGTTTTTCTTCGATTATTAAGCGATTCGAAGATGTGCTGCTTTCGATCTTAATCATTCTACTTATTAGTCCCGTTTTGCTAGTCGTTGCGATTGGTGTGAAACTTTCCTCGCCAGGGCCAATTATATTTAAGCAAGACCGCTATGGGCTTGACGGGCGACCTATTAAGGTATGGAAGTTCCGTTCTATGCGTTCTACAGATAATGGTGCAGTCGTGAAGCAGGCAACCAAGGGCGATCCACGAATCACTAAATTTGGTTCGTTTATTCGACGTACCTCCCTAGATGAACTCCCTCAGTTTTTTAATGTTCTTACCGGTCAAATGTCTATTGTCGGCCCTCGTCCTCACGCCGTTGCGCACAATGAAGAGTATCGAGGTTTAATAGACAAATATATGCTCCGTCATCACGTTAAGCCGGGAATAACCGGTTGGGCTCAAATTAACGGTTATCGTGGCGAGACGGATACGTTAGATAAGATGGAAAAGCGTGTCGAATATGATTTGACTTATATACAGAATTGGACGTTGTGGTTAGATATTAAAATTGTCTATCTAACTATTTTCAAAGGTTTTACGGGCAAAACAGCTTATTAAAGGATTATTCATGAAGACGTTAAATAAACCACTATCAGTGCTTACTGTCTCTCTACTAGCGAGTAATGCTTTTGCAGCGCTGGAAGGGAATGGATATACGACAGAATCTGGTTTGAAGGTGCTACCAATTTTCAATAGTGGCTACGAATACAACGATAATATTGGTCGCTATTCAAAAGATGCAAATCCAGAATCCTCATCACTAATAATTCTGGAGCCTGGCGTTGCATTGCAGGCAGAGCGAGGTGAAAGCAAATATCAGGTGCTTTATCAACTATCATCAGGTAACTATTTAGATAGCCGTGATGATAATTATATTGATCATCGCTTTGCTACAGAGAATTTCATCTCGCTTAATCGTAGAAACTCATTGTCAATCAACTATGCGTTTCTATATCAACATGAAGAGCGTGGTACAGGTATCCTTGCCGGTGATAATTTTTCTACAGCTGCAAGTGGTCCAGTCGAGTTTTCCGTACATAAAGCAAGTCTAACTCATACCTATGGCTCAGATAATGCGACCGGTAGAATTGAATCCTCGCTTCGAGTTGAAGACAAAAACTATCAGAATTATCGAAATATTAAAGACCCAGAGTTTGCTCAATATAGTACTAAGTTCAAAGATTACTTTGAATTCGGTGCCGGAATGGCTTTTTACTATCGTGCGACGACAGCAACTCGATTGCTAGCTGAAGTTGATATTAACAACCGTGAGTATAAATACGACGGCGTTGATACAACGACTTCACAAGATAGCGTAGATAGATTTTTCCTGACAGGTGCAACATGGGATATCACTGGCAAAACGACAGGTAAACTTAGGCTTGGTCTACAAAATAAATCCTATACAGAAGCGAGTAGAGTAGATTTCAACGGCTTTAGTTGGGATCTAGATCTTGAGTGGAAACCACTCTCTTACTCGACCGTGCTCGTTTCCGCTGCGCAACGTGCTAAAGACCCTGAGCAAGGTTCAAACTACGTCGATGAGCGAAGCTTTGATACAAACTGGAAACATTACTGGATATCTAATCTTTTTACTGATGTTTCGTTTCTATATGTAAAAGATGACTACTCTGAGTCAACGCGAGTCGAAGATTTTTATCGTCTCGGCTTAGGCCTAGGTTATGAACTCCGTGATTTTGTTGAGTTGAGTACGGGCTGGAGAGTTGAAAATAATGATTCGTCGATAGATGCAAATAAATATAACCAAAATGTTTATTACGTATCGGCGAATTTGATCTTCTAATAGGCACCAGATAATGAGCAAAATATTAACAGTTCTCTTATTCACTTTTATCTTGTTTTCTGAAGTAAGTGCTAAAGCATTCGAAGATACCTACAAAATCGGAGCTGGTGATAAGCTTCAGATTTCTGTTTATGGCGAAGACGATTTATCAATAGATGAACTTTATATAAGTAATGGCGGAAGGTTTGAATATCCATATTTGGGGCAGTTACACGCTCTAAATAAAACACCAGAGCAGCTCCGTAAAGAGATTGTAAAAGGACTAAAAGGTGATTACCTGATCGATCCTAAGGTCCGTGTAAGTGTGATTGGATTTCGTAGTATCTATGTTAATGGTGAGGTGAAAAAGCCAGGTGGATATGAATATCAACCTGGATTGACTGTTGACAAAGCCATCGCATTAGCTGGTGGTTTTACTGACCGCGCTGCACGAAGCAAAGTGTATATAGCTCAATCAGGATCAGAAGATTCAAAAAGCAGAGTAAAACTCTCAAATAAAGTCATGCCCGGCGATATTATCATTATTGATCAGAGCTTTTTCTAAACGTAATCAAAACATTATCGAAATAAAATACTGGACGCTAGCATGTTTAATCACTCGCAAATTGACTCTTCTCAACAAGAGCCACTGATTGATATTGGGTACTATGTACATCTTATCAAATCACGCTGGTTATCTATCTCATTCTTTGCTTTTTTATGTGCTGTTATTGCAGCATTGGTAGTATTGTCAATTACGCCAACATATAAAGCTACCGCAACATTGCTTATAGAGTCAACAACGGCAAAGGCGGTATCTATCGAGGAAGTTATTGGTATTGATACCAAAGCTCAAGAATATTACCTAACTCAGTATGAAATACTGAAATCAAACCAAGTGGCACAGCGAGTAATTGACAAGCTTCAGTTGTCACAGGTTGCCGAATTCAATCCTAGCGTATTAGTTTCAGAACCAAGTATATTTGATAGTGTAAAGCAACAGGTACGCTCTCATCCTCTCGTGTTAGCTTATTTCCCTGAAGCTGTTATAACCGATATAGATTTAGTAGCAGCCAAGGCTGCTATCAATAGAAATGTTTTGAAAGCGTTTAAATCAAAACTAACAATCTCACCAATCCGAAAAACTCAGTTGGTTAATATATCATTCGAATCGCAAGACCCTGACTTAGCAGCACAAATAGCTAATGAAGTGGGTTTAGCGTTTATCGAGAACAACTTAGAATCTAAACTACTTGCCACAGAGCAAGCAACGGGTTGGATCAACCAGCGCTTAGCTGAACTTAAGCAACAGTTAGATTATTCAGAGCAAGCACTATTGCGGTTTTTACAACAGCAAGAGCTAATTGATGATAGTGGTATTATTGCTCTTACTAGCTCTGAACTTTCTAATTTAACTGATCGCATCGCGAAAGCGACGGACAAGCGTATTGAAACCCAGGCTCTGTACAACGCACTAAAGAGCAACGCTGCGGCGGATGTTACAACGCTAGCGTCCATGTCCCTGATTTCTAACCATCCTCAAATTCGTGATATCCGTTTGGCAGAATCTAACGCTGAAAAGCAAGTCAGTGAACTAGCAAAGCGTTACGGCCCCAAACACGACAAGATGATCCAAGCAAATGCTCAACTGAAGTCGATTCAAAGACGTGCAGCAAAAATTGTGAATAAGCTTATTAATGGTATTGAAAAAGAATTAGCGAGCGCCAAAAACCAAGAAGCATTATTAAAAAGTGAGTTATTGAATAAAAAAGACGAATTTCAATCTCTCAGTGTGGTTAAGCGCGAATATGACTCATTAAAGCGTGAAGTTGACACCAATGCGAAGCTCTACGATTTGTTTTTAACTCGTCAGAAGGAGACCACAGCGACGAGTGACTTCAGTGCTGCTAATGCCCGTTTTAGCGACTACGCCCTTATACCAGAATACCCAAATAAACCTAATAAGAAGCTTGTGGTCGTATTGGCCTTTATTGCTAGCTTAGGTTTTGCAATAGTGATCGTTATTTGCCTCGATGCGTTTAACAATACAATTGAAACTGCCAGGGATTTTGAAAACAAACTTGGTCTCTTGCCGACAGGTACTATCCCCTTTATTAAAGATAAACAGTATAAAAAGAGTCCAATTGACTCAGGTGTCTTTCATAGCGATAAGTTTGCGATTTTCCATGAATCAGTCGACTCAATTCGCACTTCGTTGATACTGAGCTTACAAAGTTCAAAGCGTAAGGTTTTAGCAGTATCATCTTCTGTACCTGGCGAAGGTAAAACAACGACTTCAATTAACTTAGCGAATTCTTTCGCTAAACTAGAGAAAGTTCTGTTGATTGATTGTGACTTAAGAAAATCATCAATTGGGCCAAGGTTTGGTTTATCAAATAGCCAACTTGGTTTAACTAACATTTTGTTAATGAATGCTGCTTTTGAAGACACCATTGTCACTATAGGTGATTCAAACCTAGATGTATTAAGTGCTGGTATGTTTGCAGCTAATCCTCAAGAGCTATTAAGCAGCCCTAAATTTGAAAAACTGCTCGCTTACCTAGAAAGTAAGTATGATCGAATTATTATTGATACCCCCCCAATTCTACCAGTTAAAGATGCGTTCATTGTTGGTAAATTGACTAAAGGTATTATTTTAGTGCTTAAGGCGAACAGTACGACCAAATCGGTTTATAAACATACCATGACGCTATTTGGTAAACATGAGATTAATGTTGACGGTGTCGTGTTGAACCAAGTGATTGTACCCAAGAGAAGTAAGCATACATATGCAGAATACTCTGAGTACCGTCAATCTTCAGTTAGCAACTAATCGAAACGGTCTATCACCTTGATTGAAAAATTAGTTAAAGGGGCAGTGTTCAACATTGCCAATATTTTGCTGCAAGTTGTACTGGGATTGTTTGTTTTCAGAGAAATGTTGCATTACTTTGGTGAGCAAGATTTTGGTACGTGGTCACTTATTATGGCTATTCTTGCTCATATCGCCTTGTTTGAATTTGGCCTAGGTGCAATGATTTCACGCATGGTATCAATTGAGGATAAAGCGCTAGATAATAAGGCGATACTTAGTACCTGCTTTGTAACTATTAATAGTATTGCCAGTGTGTTTATTGTTGTAAGTACTATCGTTTCGTTCATTATTTATGAATACAGTTATGACTATTCCAGTTTTGTTTCTGGTGAATCACTAGCGATAGTGGTTCTTCTACTCTCTGCCAATTTCTGCATGAACTTTGCAAGTGGAGCTTATCAGGCTTATTTAGTTGGCAAGTTTTATGTCGGGACCGTGAATTCAGTTCGATTTATAGCGAATCTAGCACGTTCAATGCTGATATTACTCGTGATTTATTATGATCTAGGTATCGTTTCTATTGCGATGGTTTTCTTTTCTGTCGCATTATTTGAGTTGATTTGTCGAATAACATTTTCCTATAAGGCGGGCTTATCTGGAGAAATTGCAATCTCTTGCGTTTCAAGAAGTGCTTTTGCATATATTCTAACCCGTGCCTTTCGCTTAATATTTTTGCGATTGAATGACTACACTAGAAATAATAGTGCTATCTTATTTACAGGCGTTATGTTAGGGACAGTCGCTGTAGTCCCTTTGCGTATATCTGGTCGTCTAATGGAAATTTATGTTGAGATTTCAACTTCCGTTAATTACTTACTGACTCCATATTTTAGTAAATTTATTTCAAATGATAGCAGAGAAATGTCAAGTAAGTTTCAAGTTAGTATCTTAGTCGCTTCTGGCTTATCGTTGATTATCTTTGGTAATATGTGGCTTCATGCTGAATGGTTTTTAGGCATTTGGTTAAACGAATTTTCTGCTGTTACGTTGACTTCACTGAAAGTTATGGCTATCGGTTTTTGTGTTGCAAACATGCAAGGACCATGTACTGCTTTGCTCATAGCTAAAGATGAATATCAAACAATTTCGTATCTTACGATTAGTGAGATGTGTTTGACGTTAGTTTTGATGCCGATTTTTATCTCTCAATATGGCGTTTTAGGTGCAGCCTATGCGCTTACGACGTCACTTTGTATAGCTAGAGCCCTTTTGCAGCCCATTTTAGTTAGCAGGAAAATCAGCTTATCTTGGCGTCGATACTATGGTTTGTTAGCAGTACCTATAGTTATTGTTTTTATTCTTTTCCAATTTATTAGTTTGAGTGCGGATTTAGTAACTAACCTCTCAGCACTTCCGTATTTCGTTAACTTTATTGCCTTAGAAGTGGTGTTGCTTTCTACGGTTTTACTATTGATCTATAAGCGAGTAAAAAATGCATCGTGACTTGATTGTTTACGGGTACAACAACAAAAATCTAGGTGACGACTTAATGTTTGCTTGTATCATCAACAATACCAATTATCAAAATTATTATTTTTATGGTGCTCAGATCGAGCCTGAGTTTGTAAATAAAAAAGTAAAGTTTATTAAATTTGGGAGAGCACTGCCTTTAAGATGGAAACGTAAGGCCGATTTTGCAGTTATCGGCGGTAGCGTAGTGATGGGGAGTGAAGCCAAACACTTCAAAATGATTAGGCAAAAACAGAATTTTTTCCTTCTCAATCAGTTGTATGGTGGTCGTAACTTCATTATAGGAGCTAATCTGGGGCCTTATAACAACAAACAGGATTATTTGGAGTTGTTACAAGGGCTAGATAAAAGAATAACTCGTTGGATTGTCAGGGATAGCTTCTCTCAGGGGCTATTGTCTGAGTTAGGTTCCAAGAAGTCGACTCAATTGCCAGATATTGTTATGGGTTTTCCTATTGAACCATATCTATCAATGCCTGCTGACAAAAATATAGCCATTTCTGTCACAAAAGTGAACAAAGATGGAAAAGGTGACATCGCTCTTGATAAATACACTGAAGAAATTTTAAAACTCATCAAGAAGTATATTATTGAGGGGTATTCTATATCAATGATAAGTTTTGAAGACTCTATTGACTTACCTATTATCGAAGAGATAGTTCAACAATTAACTTATGAAGAGCGTAATTTAGTAACTACCATTCCCTATGAAGGCGATAAAGTGATCCGAGCGATGGCAAAAGCCGAGATTATCGTATCGACTCGCTTTCACAGCATGGTATTAGGAGCATTGCTTGGGAAGCAACAAATAATATACTCATACAGCAACAAAACCGCAAATTTTGCTAAGGACTTTGGTTTCACAGTATATCCAGTTACAGGTAATATAAGTGGAAAGAAAGCTGTTGAAACTCAGTTTAGTTCTAGAGATATTGAAGCTGCCAAAACTTACTCTGATTGGATGATGAGATAAATGAATATTAGCGTTGTCATTCCTTGTTATAATGGCCAAAAGTTTCTTAAGGAAGCGATTACCTCGATTAACAATCAAACTTTACAAGCAAAAGAAATAGTTATAGTTAATGATGGCTCTAAAGATGACTCTTTAGAAATCATTTGCGAATTGTCCAGACATAACCCTATCCCAATCAAGCTTGTAGGCCAAGAAAATGGTGGTGTATCTTCTGCTCGTAATATAGGGGTGGCTGCAGCGAGTGGTGATTGGATTGCATTTTTAGATGTCGATGATCTATGGTACCCGGAAAAACTAGCCACACAAGCGAAAATTATTGAGGAATCCAGTAAGCGAATCGCTTTGGTTTGCTGCGATTATCACAATGATTTTCAAGATGAAATGCACTCGAAATATCGTCAAAGCGCTCATGTTCAACCTTTGCTTGGGCGAGAGGTTGAAGGAGAAGAGTTTCAATTGGCATTTATCGCTGAAAACTTCATTGGGACTGCAACAGCAATGATGTTTCGTCGGGATCTTGCGTTGAGAAACGGCTGTTTTGATGTTTATTTCAATCATTCGGAAGACTTTGATTTTATTCTAAGGTTATCTCAGTTTGGAACTGTGTATTTAGATAATGAACCTATGGCACTGAAACGCCATCACGGTGAAAACTTAACTGATGATTTGGCACTCTATTATTTTAGCCACTCTACTTCTCTTTTAAAAAATATTCGCTGTTCAAATCATTACTTTAGAACATCTTTTTCTAAAGTAGTTATAGATGCAATGAGATTTTCATATGATGAGTGCTTAATTCAATATGCTAATCAGATGTTTGAACGAGATATCCGCAAAGGATTGAAAGAATACTTAGGGTTGGTGACTAAGCTTATGACGTTGAAAGGGTACCGAAATTATGTCGTCAGTTTTACAAAGAAGCTAATTCGGACATGTTCTTTTGGTTTAATTAAGAATAGAGAGCACATAGGTTAAGCATGAAAGAGTCAACCCCTCTAGTTACTGTTTATATTACAACATTCAATCGTATAAATTTACTCGAACGAGCTGTTACATCAGTTAGAAACCAAACTTATAGCAATATTGAAATTATTGTCGCAGACGATGGCTCTACGGATGGTAGCCGTGAATTTCTTGAAGAAATGGAAAAGAAAGGCTATTTGAAAGCTACGATTAATACAAGTGGTAATTCCAAAGGGGCTTGCTTTGGTCGAAACAACGCAATCAGTATGGCTAAAGGTGAATTTATTACCGGATTGGATGATGATGATTATTTTGAAGAATGGCGAGTGGAGACGTTTATAACAAGATGGAAAGCTCTTCATGATAGCAACAAACTAGAAGGGGTTTCAGGTTTATTTGATAGCGTAATGGAGATTAGGCCTGATGGAAAACATAAGTATAACGAAACTGTGAGAAGTAACTATTTGCAGTTGAGAAGACGGAATTATATTGGTAATCAAGTTTTCACGCCAACGAAATATCTAAAAGAAATTGGTGGTTTTGATGAGGAAATGCCTGCACTCCAAGACTGGGAAACATGGTTGAGATTGAGTAAGCGACATGGTGAGTTAATTAATGTAATGCAATATTCTTACATTATAGATCAGTCTCATGGAGAAGTTAGGATATCAGAAAAAAAGTCGGAAAAGATTCGATTGGCTTTTTCATTGTTGTCTATTAAGTTAACACCACTCACATGGAGAGAGAAAGTTACGCATTTAGAGTCACTTTACGCTTATAAACAGTTAGGTATTAAGTGGAGTGAATTGATTTTCTTGGCTTTGAATTTTAAATTTCGAAGAGTAGCTCAAGTTCTTAAAAGGCAATCTTTAAATGCTTAGCTCTGCATTATATCGATTTTCACCAATGTTATTTGTAGTGCTTTTCCTTAGAGCATCACTTGACCCTGCTTTAAATTCAATGAAGTTTGGTAGCGTAGGCCTTGGAGCACTATTAAATTTGTTGGTTGTGACATACTTTCTTTTTGTATGCTTAAAGGAACGTTTCGTTCTCCCAAGAGCATTTTTTATGGTTTGGGGAGCATTCATAACTATAGGCTTATTTTCTATACTGAGATCTCCAGATAAAATCACCTCTTTGCGTTCCTTTTTTGCTGTATTAACTTATCTGTCAGTTTTTAGTATGTCTTTTTATTTCTGCCGTACTAAAAATGATTTGGCCTTTATTGTAAAATTTATTATATTGTCTTCTTTGATCCCATTTGCTTTTACATTTTTAGAATTTATTTTTCCTTCTGGTAGTACTACTAAAAATGGATTTAGATTATTTGGTAGTTTTTCCCACCCCAATATTTATGCATTTTATTTGGTTTTAATATCATCTTTGTGTCTTTTTGTTTTAAAACAACGTATATTAATTTTTGAAAAAAATTTTAAACATATCACTAAAATAATATTTATTTTTTCAGTGGTTTTTTTAATTTTAACTAAAACGCGCAGTGCTTGGTTAGGTTTTGCTGTGGTAATCGCGGTCTATGGCTTGTTGTCAAATCGTCGTTACTTGTTGTACCTAGTTCTTACGAGTTTTGTAGCAATGATGGTCCCCTCAGTACAAGAACGAATACTGGAAATATTTGCTGGGAATTCTGTCGATGATCTTGCGTTTGGCGAATCGTTGAACTCTTATGCATGGCGAAAACTCGTTTGGGCGGCATCTTGGGACTATATTATAACTAAGCCTTTCTTCGGACATGGATATGATACTTTCTCATATTATTTTTTGGATTTTTTTCCACTTAAAGAGAAAACTTCTTTTGATGCTCACAATACATATGTTCAGATAGCTTTTGATATGGGGTTCTTAGGTTTAATTGCCTATGTATATATATTTTTTTCAATCATATTTAGATTTGTTAGATACTTTAAAGTAGACAGACAAGGTGGTGGTTTACTATTGGGACTGACATTGTCATATATTGTGGTTGGTTATTCTGATAATATGCTTTTTTACCTGTCTTATAATTGGTATTTTTGGCTTTTGTTAGGATGCTTTTACTTCTTTTCTATACGTTTGGTGTCTCATTGTGAATAACTTAAAGCATCTTTTTAATTTAGAAAAAGTTGATGTCTCATTATTATTAAGGGCTATTTCGATATTTTCTATTGTTGCTGGGCACTTTCATTGGGTTGGCGTGCCCGGTGGTGCGTATTATTTAATATTCTTGTCTGGATTTAATTTTATTTTATTCACATCGTCTAAGGTGACTTGTTTAAATTATGCTAGTAAATCATTCAATAGCTCTGAGTTTTACTCAATCTATTTTGGTTTTATGTGGAAGATAATTTTACCTACTTTACTATATACTGTATTTTTGTTTTCTTTTCTTGGTGTTTTTTATCCAGCTAGTATATTTTTAATATCAAACTTCGTTGCGCCAATGTATGGTGAAGGTTTGAGCTTCTGGTTTATCGAAGTTTTAGTTCAGATATATTTTTTATTCGCGATTGTTTTTTATACTAATAAATATTGGTTTTGGTTTAAAAAATTCGCGTATGAGTCTTTTTTAATCTTGTTCGCTTTGTTCTTTTTTATTTCATTGACATGTCGATTGATGTGGGATACCTCAGATCTTTTAGATCGTTTGCCACACTTGATGTTGTATATATTTTTAGCTGGTTCTGCTACAGCTCTAAGTAATTCAATTAAAAAGAAGATTATAACAACATTAGCTTTATCATTAATTTTACTTGACCTCTTTGTTTTCGGTTTTAATTCAAGAATTATGTTTTTGTATTTAGGTGCTCTGGTGACTACATGGTTGCCTTATATATTAATGCCCCAAGTATTTGGTAAAGTTATTTTTTATTCCGCAATATCTTCATTGTTTATATATCTCACTCATTTTCAAACACTATCTTTATTAGAAAGGCTATCAATGGATCAATATCCTGGCTTGAATGTATTTGCAGCATTCGCAGTTGGTGTATTGATAACACAGATTTGGAAAAGACGGGAAAAGATATTTCACGTTCTTAGTTTAGGGAAATTGTCTGGTTCATAGTATGAGAATTACATATTTTATAAATCAATATCCGCACGTTAGTCATACATTTATACGACGAGAAATACTAGAGCTCGAAAAACAAGGGTTTGAGATACAGCGAGTTGCACTTAGAGGTTGGGATTCCAACATTGTTGATGAGACAGATATTGCTGAAAGAGCCAAAACTCATTATGTATTGCAATCCGGATTGCATATGTTGGTGCCTGTGTTTTTTAAGTTGTTCTTGCAAAAGCCAGTTAAGATGATATCTGCTATCAAGCGTGCAGCTAAAATGACTCGGATGTCGGAAAGAAGTTTTGCTTACCATTTTGTTTATCTACTTGAAGCTTGTCGGTTGGTAGAGTTCTGCTCTGACCATAATACGGAGCACGTACATGCTCACTTTGGGACAAACTCCACGGAAGTGGTGACTTTGGCAAATGCTTTGTCGAATATCGACTATAGCTTTACTGTCCATGGTCCGGAGGAGTTTGATAAACCACTCAGCTTGCACTTAAATGAAAAAATTAAGCATAGTAAATTTGTGGCTGCCATCAGCAGTTTTGGCCGATCACAATTGTACCGTTGGGCTGAACTAGCTGATTGGAAAAAAATTAAAATTGTTCACTGCGGCCTAGATGATGCTTTTTTGCAAGGACAACCTACAGCTAAAGCCAGTTCGGGCACGAAACAACTACTTTGTATTGGTCGTTTATGTGAACAAAAAGGCCAGCTTCTACTTTTAGAATCGGTGAAAGCTGCACTCGATTGCGGGACTGATATAAAACTTGTTCTAGCTGGAGATGGAGATATGCGACCGGATGTTGAGTCGTTCATTAGCCAGCACCGTTTAGCAGATAAAGTCAAAATTACAGGTTGGATTAGTTCGGATGAAGTGAAACAGCACATCATTGAATCCGATGCTATGGTTCTACCTAGTTTTGCGGAAGGCCTTCCGGTCGCAATTATGGAAGCTATGGCGCTTGGTAGGCCTGTTATAACGACTTACATTGCAGGTATACCTGAGCTACTTACGAATAAGGAGAATAGCTTGCTTTTCCCCGCCGGAGATATTAATGCCACCAAAGATGCCATCATAGCTTTCACTCAGATGTCAGACGGAGAGGTTGAAGCTATGGTAGCCAAAGCCTACAGCTCTGTCGTACATCAACATAACATAGTAACGGAAGCGTCTAAGTTGGCCTCGTTTATCAGGGGTGAAGTATGACGCAGTTGATCGATTTTGTAATAATTGTCTTGGTTGGAATGATTATCTTTTTACCATCATTGTTCTTGTTTTTCGAGTTGTGCTTAGGCTTAGTGATTTCTGGAAAACCGAATCGTGAAGGCGATGTTCAGTCTTATAAGATATTAATTCCGGCCCATAATGAAGCTGATATCATTGTAGATACACTAGTAAAGTTAAAAATTGAGCTTGGCTCTTTAGTTAACGTGGTTGTTATTGCTGATAACTGTTCCGATAACACGGCAAGCCTTGTTAGAAGTCAAGGTGCAGATGTTGTGGAGCGCCAACATAGTACGTTAAAAGGGAAAGGATACGCTCTTGATGCGGGTGTCCAATATGTTGCTAATTCAGCTCCGGAAACAGTAGTGGTGTTTGATGCTGATTGTGAATTTGTCGAGGGTGGATTTAGGCAACTTGTTTTGACTAGTCAGCAAAATGATAGTGTTGTGCAATCCCTATATTTGATGAAAACGCCTGCTGCAGCTCAAGTGACTACGAGAATCGCTGAATTTGCCTGGCTTGTGAAGAACTTGGTACGTCCAATGGGTTTAGCCAAGTTAGATATTAACTGTCAACTACAAGGCTCGGGTATGGCCTTTCCTTGGCGTATTTTTGAGAAGGTATCTTTCGCATCAGGTAGCATTGTAGAGGACTTGGAGTTAGGTTTAAAACTGAACAATATAGGCGAACGAATAATATTTGATCCTTTGAGTCAAGTGAATAGCTTCTTTCCCAGCTCTGAGCAAGGTAGCGAAACGCAAAGAACTCGATGGGAGCATGGTCATATGGCTTCTATCTCAATTTTGCCTAGAGCGATAGTTGAACTACTGAAACAAGGTAGGCTAAAAGGCTGTTTCACGGCTCTAGATGCAATGATTCCTCCTACAGTGCTTTGGGTAATGCTTGTGTTTGTAACTTCTGTATTTACGGGGTTAGCTGCATTATTCATGACATCTTATGCCTTCAATATGGCACTATTCTCTCTTTTTCTCATTCTCACAGGTTTGTTCCTAACTTGGTATCGTTATGGACGTAATATCATTGGGGTGAAGGATGTTTTTAGTATTTTTGCTTATGTGCTTAGTAAATTTAATATTTATAAGAAGTTCTTAGGTAACAGGCAAAAGGACTGGGTACGTACGGATAGAGGGGATTAGGTAATGGTTAGCACTATCCTTTCAAAGATAAATTATTTAGATAGCTCTGAAGTTGACGGTTTTTTAAATAGTCTCGTTGCAACAAAAGGAGCTATTAGCTTAGGTTTTCTTAATCAGCATGGTTTCAACTTAATGATTCAAGAGGAAAACGTTTACGACAATTTCCTGTCATTAGATTACTTGCTTCGCGATGGTATAGGTATTGAGCTTGCGTGTAAGATAAAAGGATTGGAGGCAAAAGCTAATTTGAATGGAACAGATTTAATTCCTAAAATTGTGCAACGAGCGCTTTCTTCAAATCGCAGCTGTAAGTTTTTTGTTTATGGTACGGAAGAACCCTGGCTTACGACCGGTTCTGAGAAGTTATTTGAAGGTAATGAAGTAAAAGTTATAGATGGCTTTCAACCGTTGGATTATTACCTCGAGCATTATTCCGATTATCATGATGAAGGTGCGTTGAACCTTGTAATTCTCGCAATGGGTATGCCTAAACAGGAAAAAGTAGCACAGTTCCTGAAAAACGTTTCAAAGGGTCCATTGCTCGTTATTTGTGGTGGTGCAATTATTGATTTTCAAGCAGGCAAAACGGAAAGAGCCCCTGAAAATTGGAGAAAATTCAATATGGAATGGTTGTTTCGGTTAATTAAGGAGCCTAAACGAATGTTTAAAAGATACGTTATTGGTATTCCAAGTTTCTTTTATTACTTGTTGATTAAGTAATATTGCTAAACAACTATAAATAAGTTATTCAAATTACGAATTGCGAACTCAATGCTATTTTTGCTATTTGATAATTTTACCTGAGAACATTGTTATGATTTCAATTGGGAAATAATTATAGTTTTCTTGTTGTTAGGATGCTCTTTATGGCTAACTGGTTTTTAAGCCTTATTATTAGAATCGGTCTATGGTTTCATATATGGACACAAACAGTTTAATCAAAAATGCCATATGTACAGTGTCTGTAGAAGGTTTAGGAACAATTGATGCCAAAAAATAGAGATGTTGTTATCGATAGTCTTAGAGGGTTCGCCTGTTTATTATTAGTTTCTTACCATGTTATTGGAAGTACAGATGCTAATGGTCTCAATCAGTCAGAAGGATTTTATCGCAATCTAAATGATTTTTTAGTGTATATCAGAATGCCATTGTTTACTTTTCTCTCGGGGTATGTTTACGCAAATAGACCTTACCAAAAAGATATGAAAGGTTATATTAAAGGTAAAGCACGTCGACTATTGCTTCCAATGTTATATGTAGGGACGATATTTGCTTTTTTGCAAAGTGTAATTTTTGATAGTAATTCTGAAATAGAAAGTTGGCACCTTATACATATTATTCCTGTCGCTCATTTTTGGTTTATCGAAGCAGTGTTTATAATCTTTCTATGCATGATATTCCTTGAGCACTTCAATTTCTTATCTACAAGATTTAGGTTCTCTATTGTTTTTTTCTTCTCAACTATCTTTTACATTTCAAATGTAAATATTAATGTTGAATACTTTGCATTATCTGGTTCTATTTATCTATTTCCATACTTTTTGTTTGGTCTGTTTGTAAACCGGTTTGATCTCGTAGGACGAGTTAACAATGTACAAAGTTTAGCATTAGCATTTATAACCCTTTTTATTTTGTGGTGCATCTCTAATGACTATATATTAGTAGTAACTAAACATAGTTACATTCCTCTTCTCATAGGATGCCTTAGTTGCTTTGTGCTTATTTCTCTCAAGTTTAAGTCTGAGTTTTTAGCTAGAATTGGTGTGTTTTCATATGGGATATACTTGTATCATGTATTTTTTACAGCAGGATCTAGAATATTATTTACAAATCTCGGTGTTACTAATGTTACATTCCTATTTATTGTATCATTGTCTATTGGAGTTTTCGGTCCAATTTGGGTTGATATAAGTTTTAGTAAACACTCCTTTTTAAGAAAAAACTTCTTGGGAAAATAACTGTGCAAGCTTATTTGGTATTTTGTGTGAAGAGCAGGTATTTCATATATTATATTTTGTTTGTTTCATCATTTTTAGGTCTTCTTCTTTTTTCAGGTATAAACTTTCATCAAAGTTTATACCGAAATGTGTCGGAGCTACATTTGGCATCATTAAGCGCTGAAAACAGCAATGTGAAATTTTCAGATCAAACAATTACTCTTCAAGCTAAAATGGAAGGGTTTCTTATGCCGCTGCCACACGACCGAATGATTAATGCTAGGTTATTGGATTGGATGAGCTACTCGTCTCGATCACTCTATTATATCGCAGAAATGGAAGATAAAATCTTAGTAGCCTCTACTACAAGGCCAACATGGTCACCTACTTATATCCAATTATTTAAGTTGTACTGGAGAGTAGGAAATGAAGATAAAGCGATTGAAATGCTTAGATTAGCTAATATGTTTGGTCCAAATCGAACTGATACTATGCTAACTAGCGTCGACTACACGTTTGCTTACTGGCAGTTTGCGAGTCAAGAGGATAGGTTACGTGCTTCCAAGCAGTTATTAACCATTTCTGAGAGTTGGAAACATCGCTCCGAACTCAATCAAATGATTACCTATTCTCCAGGTAAACAACGAATATGTAATATGCTGGCATTTAATAAAGTCAAGGTTAGTGCTTGCCAGTAGTTTGCTCCACGATTCTTGGCTTAGAAAAAAGCTTTCATTCTAAAAAATGAGAAGGCTTTTGACTAATATGGCTATTTTATTGCTCTCTAATCATTGCTAAAGTGTTTAAGTAAATGAGTTAAGATTAAATCAAGGATAATTCATGAAAAATTCCTCCATTGTTGCAAGTATCGTTGCACTATTTTTGTCTATGAGTGCGCTTGCTGAAGGTGTTCACAGTGTTCAGTCTGTAGAGGCCCAGTTAGGCGAGGCTCCGAATAAAGAAACCTTACAGCTTGTTTACAGCGAGAACCCTGATTTAGTCTTAAATATTCTTGGATTGCTTCTAAAGAGTGAAAATGTTGATCCTCAAGATGCTATAGAAACAGCATTGCTAGTAGCTCCAGAACGTGCAGAGCAGATTGCGCAATACGCTCGCGAAGCTGGTGTGAGTAACGAAATCATTACTACAGCTGCACTTTTGGCTGGGCTCGATCCGACGCAAGTTGCTGAGGCAACCGCGGCCGGTATTGAGACTGCTAGTACAGCAGCGCTTGCCACAGCATCAGCTATCGCTCCACCGTCAGTATTGGCTGTTGGAAGCAATGGCGGTGGCGGTGAAGGCGTAGTATCGCCAAACTAACCGCTATAAACCCTTTCTTTAAAAGCCCGGACTCTTCCGGGCTTTAGTTTATTTGTCGTTATGAATCGTATAGAAAAATTCACGTTTTACTCCTTTCTTGCCCTTATTGTTTGGCTTCCAATTCCATTAGGTAGTAATAGGATGTGGGCCTGGTCTATAGCTGAAATGTGGATTGCATTTCAATGTCTGCTTTTGGTCATCGCTTTCCGAGGGAAGTTGCCATTTGAAATGGTGACTCGCTATAGAATATTGATAGGTGGACTCGTGCTGTTCCAGTGTTGGGTTTTTATTCAGACTTTACCTTTGCCTTGGGGTATTCTTGAAGCTGTGAGCAGCAAGAGTGCAGAGATATACAAGTTGGTCGGTGCTTCTGAAGGTTTTATTTCTTTAGACTCACGAATGACTAGAGTCTCTTTGTTTAAAGGACTGGCTTACACTCTGTTTGTGCTTAACGCTATTTTCCTGATTAACTCGAGTAAACGATTAAAGTTAGTAGCTTTAGCCATTGTGATTAGTGCGACTTTGCAAGGCTTTTACGGTGCGATGATCGTGTTGCTCAAAATACCGGAAAGCCCTGTCTTCGGTTATGCGCAAAGCGGTGTAGCGACAGGCTCATTTGTGTATAAGAACCACCTTGCTAACTATTTAATGCTTTCACTTTGTGTCGGACTCGGCCTTATAGTAAGTCAGCTTCATGTTTCAGAATCTGGTTCTTGGTTTACTCGGATTCGGCGGGTGATAGAAGGCCTTTTGAGCGGCAAGATGTTTATTCGTTTATGTTTAGTCATTATGGTTATCGCGCTTGTGATGACGCGCTCGAGAATGGGAAATACCGCGTTTTTTGCTGCGACAACCATTAGCGGGCTAATTGCACTGTTGTTTTATAAAGATAAGCCGAGAGCACTAACGGTTCTCATAGGCAGTGTAATTGCGATTGATACGATTGTGGTCGGTGCTTTATTTGGTTTAGAAAAAGTAAAACAGCGCTTAGCTGAAACGTCTTTGGCGGGAGAGTCTCGAGATCAGGTTGTTGTCTGGTCACTGGATATTATTCGAGACTTTCCGTTTACAGGAACGGGAATGGCGAGCTTTTACTCGATTTTCCCTATGTATTCGAAAGCAGATATCGGCTTTTACGATCATGCGCATAATGATTATATTCAGTTCATGGTTGAGGCAGGAATCCCAGCTACAATATTGTTAGGTTTTGTTGTGCTTTACTCTGTTTGGCGCGCGTTTTCAACATTACGTACTCGTAATAGCCGAACAATGAAAGGTACGGCATTGGGAGCCTTGATGGCAATTATTGGCATGATGATTCATATTAGCGTTGATTTTAACCTTCAACCGACAGCTAACGCTCTAACGTTTATCTTGATATTATTCTTGGCCAATGCTTCCGCTGTGTTACCGGCAACTGGCATTCTTCAAGTACACAAAGAAATAAAGACGGACAGTAAGAGAGAAGTCTATGATTAACCGACTAACCGTCGTTTGTTCAGGCAACATTTGTCGTTCACCATATGCGCAAGTTCTATTGAATGATCTGCTTCTAGATATTGAGGTGTACTCTGCCGGAGTACTGGTCGCTACACATAATCTGAACGATCATCCTGCAGTAGAACATTCCCAAACGTTAGCCAATGAGCTTGGCTTGAGTTTGTCTGAGCACAAGGCAAAACAACTTACGCCTGAATTGGTAGAGCGCAGTGATTTAATTCTGGTTATGACCCATGAGCACATAGAGCAAGTCGCTGCAATTGCAAGTGGAGCAAGAGCAAAGACGTTGTTGCTCGGCCAGTGGATTGGCGTTGGTGAGATTAAAGATCCAATAGGTAAAGACCTCGAAGTATTTAAACAATGTTTCGCTACGGTAGAAAAAGCCGCAAATAGTTGGGCTAGCCGCCTAAAGAGATAACTATGACAGGTGTTTTTGTCCATTGATAACGTGGGCACTAAGCATTTTTTCTCTGAGGTTCTTCTCGTTTAAACTTCATTCTGTACATGTTTTTATCTGCAATAGAGATCAGTTGATTTATTTGATTCGTATCTTTAGGGTAACTAGCAACCCCAATACTGGTCGACAATAGTGCTCGGTTGTTATCTGTTATTTCAACCCTATGGTCAAAGCAGGCCTCTATTTCTTGCCAAATTGGCTTTCTATGCATACTGTCTAACTCGATCAGAGCAAACTCATCCCCACCAATTCGATAGCAAGGTAGTTTGAGGCCTAGCAGCCGACGCGCGATCTCTTTCAAAGCCTTGTCTCCAGCCTGATGACCATACTTATCGTTTATTTGTTTAAATCCATTTAGATCAAGTAAATAGAGTGTAAATTCCTTATCATGATCAACAAATCTTTCCAGATCATTAAAGAGTGCTAAACGGTTGTTTACTTTGGTTAAAGAGTCCGTGAGTGACAATTGTCGATGATGCTTCGCTTCTAGATGAATAATGTAACCCGCGAGACTTGCACATAAAGAGAGAAGCAATAGTAGAGCAATTTGCGATTGATGAAGCATTTGGGCTTGCATCATTTGATCTCGATATAAAGGGCTCTGAATACGAAAGTTGGTATTGATGTATTGGATCATCCCTAAGTAGAGGTTAGATAGCTGTTGGCTAAGCAGCTTTGCTTGAATTGGATCATTGATGTTGGCGAATTGACTTTCGAGAGCTTGAAAGTTGACAAACAATGTACTGAAAAATGTTCTCGCTCCGGGAAGGTTAATAAAAGTATCGGCCTCCCTACTGTTTAGCAAAAGATCAAACCTGCTCCATGTTAGTTCATA